>JGI25920J50251_10000022_pt1 | contig 47070 bp, 51 predicted proteins | sample LauGreBMM110DCMD_2_FD_50251 | JGI IMG/M metagenome (IMG submission 50251) | reverse complement strand
AAGAAGAAGAAGAAGAAGAAGAAGAGGAATATGCGGGATTTTGAAAACCATCGGTTATTTTCGGAGTCGGAACATTTCCAGTTTGATGCTGCAGTTTAAACGGTGGCACTAATGGATTATAACTGGTCAATCCGCTTTCATCCGTCATGTTTTGCGTATTGTTCAGAATACTCTGGACTATTTTTTCTCTTTCCGTTTGTGTTTTTTGTTGGTCTTGAAACCCTTCGTGAATTTCAGTACTGGTGGCATCTTTGTATTCTCTCTGTATATTCTCATAGGTGCTTTGCATGCGTGGATTTTTCTTTGATGGCGAAACGGATTCTGTATAAGACGATGCTTGACTTAATAATAAAGACATAATGTTTCCCTCTACAAAAATGGAATATTTTATTTTGTCTAAACATTCCAAAACATTAAGAAGGGTCCTATTATATATGTTACCGACCAAGGAGTTATTAAAACTTATCCGTCAAGGACTTCCCATTATTTTAATCATATTTTACATGCTTTTCCCAGAAGCATTTGTAAATGTTTCTAAACATCCTTTAGGGAAATTACTCGCGGTGCTCACCATTGCCTTGAATACCTATCACGATATGACTCATGGATTAGTGATTTGTTTATTGGTCATTTTGTATTATCACCAAGAAATGGAATCGTTCCTTTCAAAAAGCGGCATGAATTATCACGAATATATACCTAAACCCTCAAAAAAAGAAACAATCGCTCAGTTCGAAAACAATTTAGAACAAGACTTTACTCACGTCGATGAAGCATATCCGCAACATTTACCGCCAATTAAGAAAGAAAGCGAAGCGATTTTCCGTAAGGAGAGATGCGTCGATTCGAAAGTACAATATAAAAACCAGACGTTGAAAAATCATTTGGTAACTCATATATACCCTGAATTGAATTTCCGAGACGGAGAATGCAATCCGTGTGATTCGACGTGTCACTTTACTGTTGTCTCCAAACAAGCGACCGAACATAAACTGAGACCTACTTCTACCAAAGGGGTTATCATTCGAGATGTGCTGACGATGTGCGGATTTTCTGAACAAGAACCGTTGGCTTTATCTCCATAGACTCCCCAATAATTTTCAGATATCATAATATAAGGAGGTAATGATGAAGATGTCGTCGTTTATGAAGAAATTAAGTCATTCTCTTTTCGATCGAGTGAAAATGGTGAATGAAAGCAAAATATTCGCTGCTTTAGTGATTTTAACGATGAATCTTTCATCCAAGTTTATTACGTTGCCGATGAGTAAAACCGTAGAATCGTACGTAAAAAATTCGTTTAGTCAATATATTTTAGTATTTGCCATGTCATGGATGGGCACTCGAGACATATTGGTTTCGATTGTGGTGACCATTGTTTTCGGCATATTCATGGAGTTCATTTTGAATGAGAAAAGTGCATTCTGTTGTTTATCCGAGGGATTTGTGGACAGCCAACTTTCAAAACTTAAAAAGGAGGAAATTGTCAGCAAAGAAGAAATTGAAACTGCGTCTAAAACTCTACAAAAAGCGCTCACAAAACTTGAGGAGTTTTCCAATTTAGAAAAACAACGGGAAAAATCTAATCCATAAGTATAGTAGTTAGCATGCCTCCGTCTCATCTAAAAATAATGTTTCAAATCAGCGATCATTCGGTCGTTAATTTTGTAGAATTGACCAGTGATATGCTCGAATACAATGGGAAATTAAAATTAGAAAAATATATGATATTTGATCCGACGATAAAGTTCAACTACGCGTTGAAACAAAAGATTTTGGAAATGTCTTACGATAAAAAGGTCGAAATATTTTTCAACACCCAAACGTATAATCGGAAAATAGTGAATTCCATAGAAATTAAACAGGAAGAAGAAAAAGAGAAACAGAAAGCAAAAAAAGAGAAAAAAGAGCAGAAAAAAATAGATGCTAATGACATCATACAAAAAGAGAGAGACCAATCAAACGCCAGTTTTGAGTTTATTATTCAGTGTATATTTTGTACCGGGTTGCCGTTATCCAATTATTATAAAACCATGGAATTTTATGACTTGAAAGCGACTAAAGAAAAAGTAATTGCGAAGAGATCCTTTTCCGTGTTTGATTTAATAAACCCGACGCCGGTTAAAAAATGCTTTTCGTACATAAAGTTAAACGGGAAAAAATACACGGTTACCGGGATAACTTGGATTAATGATGTTCTTAACCATCCGGTATATGCGGATATTATTACAAAGTACAAAAAATACGATCATGAGAGAAAAAAAGTAGATCCTACGAAGAACGAGAAAGAGCTGAATACGAAACTAAATAGTCTTATACTGGATATTTACGATTTAAACGTGTTTGACGTTAAACCTGCTATAGTGACCCAATACGATTCAAGCAGACATAAAATATTGCTTGAATCGCGTGATAAAATACAAACGTTGTTCAAAGACATAAAAAGTCTCAAAACTCGCGGCGATAAACCTGCACTATTAGATCTGAATATCAGCGATCCAGACGCCGACCAATTCATTAACGGATACTCAAAGATTAAAAGAGAATACGAGAAAGAAAAGAATGAAAGCAACCAACCACATCGAGTACGAGAACTGGTCATTACATATAATGGAATTATACAGAAAAGTAGTAGCGACACTAAACACGCCAATAATCATTCGAAACTGAAAGAGATGTTAGATGCGTTTGATGAGAATGAGGCAATTAAGAAATTCAAAAGTGAAATAAAAAGCATTTGTTCGATTTACTCAGACCAAGAATTCAATAATATCATTTCCAACACGCAGTATTACCCGACACTCATTAAATATTTTAGAACATTGAAAATGTTATTTTTAAAAGAGGATATGTACGATATTATACTGAACGATTTGACATATCAAGACAGAAACCCGTCCGAAATTAAAGAAATGGATGCCCTGATTGAAAAAGAAGTGAAGAATTATTATGATTACAGACAAGCATTTAAAAATCTCGACGAAGATAGAGTTATATCAAATGTCAATTGGAAAAAAGAAGCCGATGTCATAAATGGCGAAGCTGGATTTATTGAAAGCACGGACTTGAAAAAAACAGAATCTTTATTTGATATCGTGCTGAAATGCGACAAAAACAACAAAGCATGCACGAACAAAAAAATCAAGGATGTAGTTCATTATTTAGAAGTAGGGTTAGAACAAATAAATAGAAAAGACAAGACCAGTTTTACGTATGAAGCGTATATAAACTTGGAAGTGGCAGAGGGGGTCTTTGATGAATCGAATTATCATAAATTGATGTGTCCGTATATAGATAACGTATTAGGAGATGCATATGACGAGATGATACGAAAAGAAGGGAAAAATATTGTCATGCGAAACAGAGTGTTTATTAAAGCGTTGCAGCCCGAAGCGAATAAAAAAATGACAGATCCACATAAACCTCCACCTCCACCTCCACCTCCACCGAATACGACGAACAAAAAGAAACCGCCGAAAATGAATAAAAATCCCAAAAGGAAGAATGGCGGAGGAACAAAGAAAAGGAAAAGAAAAAGAACAAATCATGATAGGACACCGGAATAAAAAAATGAAAGGTTCATTACATTTTTTTATTTTTTATTCGGATGAAATCAATTACTCGTAAAACCCTGGTTCGCCGTCTTCGTAGTATCCTACTTCATCCCCAACCTCGCCGTCTGCGGTTGAGGCATATATCAGACCGTTCTTTTCGTTAGTAGTATAATATTCCTTCCCTTCGATTTTCACCATAAAGACTTCTTCTTCTTCTTCTTCTTTTTCTTCTTCTTTTTCTTCTTCTTTTTCTTCTTCTTTTTCTTCTTCTTCGACTGTCTCTTCTTCTACTACCTCTTCTTCTTCTTCTTCTACTGCCTCTTCTTCTTCTTCTACAGCCTCTTCTACAGTCTCTTCTTCTACAGTCTCTTCTTCTACAGTCTCTTCTACTTCAACTACCTCTGCTTCTTTCTTTGGCTCCTCTTCCTTGACTACCTCGACTATCTCGACTTCTTCTTTATTTGGCTCCTCTTCCTTGACTACCTCGACTATCTCGACTTCTTCTTTCTTTGGCTCCTCTTCCTTGACTACCTCGACTTCTTCTTCCTCTTCCATTTCTGCCTCTCGACATCTTCCCACTCCTTTTCTCAGCAAAGAGGGGGGGTTGCCAGTTTTCATAAGTTTCCATAGATTTTTGTTTTCTCGCAAAAGGGATTCGTTGTATATCTTCATTTCTTTGATTTGATCGAGGGCATAAAGAAGTTCCTTCTTCTTCACCTTCAAATCCTGCTTAAAGATTCTAAGCGATGTTTCGTGTTCCTCGTCCCATTGCTGAATCAATGTCGCGACTTTATTCGAATAACTCATGGTTCTATTAACTGCTTTGAATTATTTAAATCCATTATGAAAATACTTTTTCAATTTTGCAACAGTAAAAGATTCATTATTGGACCGAGACTCCCCCCCGAAAATTATCCCTGAGTATATCGTTACGGTTCAGTCCCGTCGTTTTCTCGCTTTGTTTTTTCACCTTATAATTCCCTCGGAATTGCGACGTGGTGCCATTCAAAATAAACTGCTCGTTGTCTTCGTGAATTTCGGGTAAGATTCTGGTCACTGGTTTGTCAATACACATCATCACATGCGATGTTTTCGACATTTTCCGGAATTCCTGAATGGTCATATTGCCATAGTACTTTTCCAAAAAGTAAAAGGGACTGGCTGCAGGTTTTATATTATGGTTTGACGCGTAGAAATAATTCATCAATTGATACGACTCCATTTTCGAGGAATCGTCCCATTTCATATTTTTAAAAAGAAACGCCACTCCACATTGCGGACTACAGAACGATCCATGTGCCAAAAAATCACCTTTCGATCCGTACTGTAGTATAAAAAACGGGTCGTTGTCGTATGCATAGGTGCACCAAAAACAATCTACTTTTTTATTAGGAATCTCGTTTTTATAGAAAGACAACTTCAATTCCTTTATTTTTAATTCCGAGAAATCATCGTCTGCAGAAGAAGAAGAAGAAGACGAAGAGGAAGACGAAGACGAAGCATGGAATTGTTTGGATTCGCAACATTTACAGAGAAACCCGGCCATATCAGGTATTTTCTTATCGGAAGACGGAGTGTCGTGGATGAGTAGTAAATCCATCTGTTCTGTATTTGCATCGTAAGGGATAAAATCGGTGGGAACATTCGGATCATACGTCAAATTATCCGTTTTCCATTTTTGTTCCGAAATGTATTTGTCAATATCCGCGATGCAGCATTTCAAATCTAAGATAACGTTTGCGTTTTTCATCGTAAAAGAAACCGTGTTATCAATATCTTTCAGATCCGTGCATTTCTTGCTTTTCTTCGCCGTTTTCATTTCCACTTCAGAAACAATCTTTTTCCTTCGGCCTCTTTTCTTCGGGGGGTCAGTTGTCGCCATAAGTATGTACCCGAAAAACACAAATATATTTAAATGGGTTTGAAAAAAGACTTATGGATAAAACAAACTATACACTTATAGAAAAAAGAAACGTGATGAAAACAAATATACCTTGGTGTGAGAAATATCGTCCCACTACCTTTGCCACCACGGTGTTGGAAGAAAACAATCGAATCATTTTCGAAAGTATATTATCTACTTCTCGATTTCCGAATTTGTTATTTTATGGCCCTCCGGGTGTCGGAAAAACGACCTCTGCCGAGAATTTGATCAATACGTTTCAGAAACTGAATCACATAAAAAACAAGGAAAACATTATCCATTTGAATGCGTCGGATGAGAGAGGAATAGAAGTCATCCGAAACCAGATATATCAATTCGTGAAATCGAAGAATATGTTCCAAACCGGCTATAAATTCGTGATTTTGGACGAAGTCGATTATATGACAAAAAACGCCCAACAAGCATTGAAAAATTTGCTACAGTGTTGCGATAAAAATGTCAAGTTCTGTTTGATATGTAATTACATCTGCAAAATCGAAGCCTCGCTAAAAAACGAATTCATCTGTATCCGATTCAATCAGTTACCGACATTGCAGATCACACATTTTTTGAAAAACATCGCCAGGGAAGAAAAATTACATTTGGAAGAAGATACGATCAACAATATACAGAATATGTATAATTCCGATATAAGATCTATGGTCAATTTCCTACAACTACACCAGGAAAAGTCGTCCTTGAAAGAATTTCTGTTGGATAATTCTCTGTGGAAAGAATTGCACGAATTGTTTAAACACGATACGATAGAAAGTATTTACACCTGGTTTGACAATATAAAGAATTCTTCCAGTAATATCGATTTCAAGTCGTGTTTGAAAAAGTTTTTCAATTATATAGTGGAGAACGAGAAAGAATATGTGGACCATGCGTTTCTGAATATATGCGAAACCCTGCTCCATACAACCGATAATAAGTACGTGATTGCCTATTTCATCGAGAACGTTTTTTTTCATTACAAAAAATTGAAAATTATAATATAAAGAAGTATTCATTAGACAATATAATATAATGGCGGTAACAGATTTAGAATGGTTGAGGTTTCTCGAAGAGAACGATTCTGGGTTGATTACGAATTTACATAATACGAATCTACATATTACGAAACAACCAGAAGAAGAAGGAGATGAAGAAGAAGGAACCGCCTCGGATACCCGTACTGAATGCGAAGAATTATACATCTCTACTCAGACGAAAATATTCTTTTTAAATATAGCCACGCTGAATGTCGAAAAGATATTTTGGAATACAAAGATATTGCCATATTCTGAGCCAAAGAATGGGGTGATAAAGAAACAAATCCGGTTTATATTCAAGGATAAAGGGTCATTTGATGAATATGTGGTCCATCGTGACAAGGAGTTGTATTATACGGAGAAAATCATGAAACAAATCGATAATCCGACCGCACGTAAAATCAAATACAAAGATGTCCGCAAACTGACGGTAGGGGTATCGAAAAAAGATATCATGAATTGCCACGGGAAAAATAAAAACGCATTCATCAATTGTTTTGCGATGATTTTGCGTGTATTGCATAAGCACGTGTTCCATGAAGTCCATGTGAAAGTATTCAATACTGGCCGGATGGCGATTCCGGGAATTATTAATGACGAGTTACTGGAAGACACGAAAAAACTACTCTTGAGTATTCTACAGCCCAATATAGACGAAGAAGTGAAACTGATCTCAGAAGAAGAAACCCCCGAAATCGAAAAACTGGTCAAAGGGAAAATGAACAAGATCACGAAGAAAAAAGAAAAGAGTCACATGGAATTCACCAAACCGAAATCGAATGTACTGATTAATTCCAACTTTAACTGCGGATATTTTATACAACAGGAAAAACTCCGTCGTATATTACATGAGAAATATCGGTTAAATCCGTGTTACGATCCATCCATGTATCCTGGGGTGAAATGTAAATTTTACTACAACAATGCATTGCCAGCGGATCAGACCATTCAGAAAGGACATCTCGAAGACATGGATCAGACAGTCACCATGACGGAGTTGGACGAATTGACTGCGGAGAAATATACCAAGATATCCTTTATGATTTTCAGAACGGGGAATTGTCTGATTGTCGGGAATTGTTCGAAACCGATATTATTGTTCGTGTACGATTTCGTGAAACGAATATTGATGGACGAATACCCGCAAATCCACGCGTTAAATGACCCACCGGTGATTAAAATCAAAAAATGCAAGCCGCGCAAGAAAAATGTGAAATTCACAAAGGAATATTACAATAATTTATTAAATACCGGAAAAAGTATTTAAAGTGTCCTATACAATTCCAACATAAATGTCTGCTGATGATAAAAAAAATAGCGAGATAACCTTGGAAGAGGGACATCGACTTCCGGAAATTAAAACACTCCTCAATGCCGCCAAATTATCTATAGTGGAAGACCGACCAATCATGATGGATTACTGGATCGCCTCGATTGAAAAAACGGTCATGATTGGTATCCGCGAAGACGGAAAGAAAATGTTGATTAAAAACGCCGAAGAATATACCAGTTATATTGAACAGGTATTTCGCATCAATGGAAAAGATTATATTATCAAGACGGAGAATTCATTGTATATTGTAGATTCGGGTATTCCAAGCAAACGCGTCAGTTTCGACGCCTAAGCTCATCCATTATTTTTTTAATCCCCCTCCAAATTCTTGCAATGTTGTGAAAGGAGATTGGGGACAAAACTATTTTATACCTATCTATATAATAGTTAATTGATACTCTATTAAAAAACACTCATTATGTCCGTATCGAATCTGTTAATGTTCACGAGTGCCGGATTTATCATCCCTTGTTGTATATTCCCTCAACATTTACCGTCGTATTTGAAAGTGTTACTGTTCATGAATTCCTCTATTTCTGTTTTGTTCTGGGCAAATCCTGTGCAACACTCGACCATTCATAAAATAGATAGGATTTTGGCCAGAAGTACAGTACTATCTTTTATGGTTTATAATATTCTCAAAAACCGTAAAACGCTGAGCCTTTTTCTAATGTCCTTTGCCCTCACCTTATTTTCTCTCTCTATATCGAATCATTTTTCAATAGGAATGAATCAGTGGGGATCGAAAGAGCATGTTTTCGCCCATGGATTCGCCCATATTTTTGGGATCATTGGTATATATGCTACAGGTCTGTCTTCTTCCGTCGAGTCTGTTTCATCGGCTTTCTCTTATTACGATTTCGACCACCTTTTTTGATAAATACAAAAACGCTCTTCATGTCGCTTTTAATGGAATCTATTTTATCTTCTACTGCATCTACTTTTTTCAATGCTTTATTTTTGAGTGTGATCGTTTTGGAAAAATTCTCGCCGTCATCTTGAGCGAGGTATTTTTTCTGGTCGGCGCGTAATGTTTCGATCGTATTCTTCAGACGTTTGACTTCTTTTTCCGATTTCATTAGGTCTTCTCTCAATCCTTGTAAATGCTGGTACAGCACCGTGCTTGTATTAGAAGTTCGCACAGTACGTTTTCCTTTCGACGTTTTATTCATTGTATGTATATGTTCAACGGATATTTTTTACTGGCTTTCCGGGACTTTCTTTTATTCCCTCCACCACCGCCTCTTTTAATTAACGATCGAATGCGCGTCATATCTTCATCCAGTTTTTCTACAGTTTGTTCTAATATATGTTTTTCGGTCATCGCCTTCTTTTGTGCTTTGATTGAAACTCCCCACATACTAGTATTATAATCGTGCTGATACTTAGTCTGTGCTTGACGCGCTAAATGAAGTTCTTTATCTACTTTTTTTATTTCTTCTGTTTTATCTTTTTTCTGTTCTTGCAGAGTCTTCAATCGATCGTATAACAATGTGCTTGTATTGGAACTTTGAAATAACGGATGTTTTGTTTTATTTTTGGACATATGATAAATGTATATATATTATGAGGGACAAATATCTGGCGAAATATACTTAAATACAATTCATTCGGTTTTGTATATTTATTTCATGAAACTCAACATTAAATTGTTGAATGACGATGGGAAAATTCCCGTCTATGGAAGCACATATGCTGCCGGAATCGATGTATATTCCAGTGTGGATTGTGACGTATTGCCGAAAAGTCGAAAACTGATTTCCACGGGTATATCTGTATCGTGGTCTGGAGAAGACAGTGATAAATATTACTTGAGAATTGCGCCCAGATCAGGATTGTCCGTGAAACATAATATTGACATTGGCGCAGGTGTAATCGATTATGACTACAGGGGAGAGATTTTTNTATGTTTTATCAATAGCAGCAATGAAGAAACGTACTCGATTAAAAAAAACGACAAAATTGCACAGATGATATTGACCAGAATAGAAAAATTCGACGAAATCAATATAGTGGAAGGGTTGGATGAAACCGAAAGAAATGACAAAGGGTTTGGATCTACCGGTGTTTAATAAGAGTGATAATTTATATAACATCATATTATATATATTATTGAAACATGCCCAATAATAATAAAGCCATGTTTAGTTGGAAATCTGCCGTCGTAGGTAGTTTGAAAGGATCTCCTTCTATAAATACGACTACTAGCAAACATCAGAATTTCCCAGGAGGTGGTGTAGGCGCTCGCTCAAACGCAGTTAGAAGGGCAATATCAAGAAGAAGTAACACATGTTGCGCGCAGACAACGATAGACACAACAACACCAGATTATTATACCCCTCTTCCTTTTAGTTCTATTTTGACACAATCCTTCAAGGGTACTTTACCAAGTAATAGTGTCACGTCATTGACCACGTTCAAACGGTACATGTTTAAGTACGAAGACAAATACTTGACAATAGACGACGGTTTTAATCTAACACTAACTACGTCTGTCGGCGCGTATAATGATGTATTATCTAAAATTCTTGAAGCATGCTTCGACAACAGTTCGTCTACGAATACATTTCGGCTTGACTCGGAGTTACATTCCCTATATACTATGGACTGCAATTCGAATTCTTCTTTCCTTACGTTTTCAAATAATTGGGGAGAAAATGCAAATCAAACGTGTGGTTACTTGGATTTCGAATACGTTTCCCAAAAACTAAAAGTTATTTCCAGACAAAAAGTAGACTTGTCTTATGCGCATTATGAAGATACATTATTTAACGCGAAGAATTACTACGTGTATTATGATGATACATTCAAACGGTTTAAGTTGACCGCGAATGCTGCAAATGCTGCTACTTTCCAAGTATATGAGTCCCCGATAGATGCCGATATGCCGGAGGATTTTAATCCTTACAAAATACCATATCAACCCAATGCGCGAGTTCCTATTTTTAAGTACATAGGTGAAGGAAAAGCCAAAAACAGTATTAGTAGAATGTCAGTTAGTATTTTGGGGACGGGATCTAAAGTGTTGAGTTCGTTGTATAGAGATCAGGTGTCGGCATTAGGGTGGAACGCGCAAACCGAAACCGCATCAAATATCATGTTGGATAACATTTATGCAGCATTAGGAAGTGAGATGCGGTATAGCCCATCTGTATATAAAGCATTCAGGAAAGCGGCACTAAGCACAACATTAGCTTGTAATTCGATTGCAGATGGGACATTGGGTCAAAACACAGTGCCATATGTGTATTATACGCTTGAATTATCTGGCAATGAATACCATCCTTTTATGGTAATTGCCAGTTATTCTATATCTGATAAACCGAATCGTCTGGTGGATGTGTGCCGACCACCTGCAGATGGAGACAATTATGGAAGTGATAATGTAACAAGAGACGCGACTCTACAAAACTATCTGACCAAGATTCCGATGCGGAATTATGGTAATATTACGATCAGTAATTTAATGGACAATAATATGAGAACAACATTATTAGCAGATATGCCGGGAACGACTATAACCGCAAAAACGCCGTATAATTATGCGAGTATTTCCGCCATTGGTATTGCGGTAGATGGCGTGGTGATATATCCAATTGCAAACAATACTCTACATCCCTCTCAAGCACAAGCAGAAATAACCAATACAGGTATTCATATTGGAAGGGGTATGGGTTTGCATTATCACGCAGACGGAAAAAGTGCCAGTCCGAATCATTTAAATTTATACAATAGTAATGATTTCGTAGGACATTATCATCCACCACTAATTGGATTTGGTTTTGATGGTATCGCATTATATGGACAATACGACACGAATTTCCCCCTGATGCATGGGTACTCTGACCCACTTGACGAATTCGGCGGACACTCTCATGGAAGCTATGGATACCATTACCACGCGCATGTCGTGAAATCCTCCACACTTACAGGTGTCGTCAATAATACATCAGGCGTAAATGGCTTGACGAATAACCCTACTTTAGAATATGATGTGCATATTTTAATGAAAGGAGCTTGGGCGGGGAAAATTAATACAATACCCGAGTTTTGGGATGGTCGGTCGCCAAATTATACAATTGGAAAGAATAGCAGTAAGTTTGTCGGAATGTTTTAAATTCAACTGTTTTACAGTATCGATTTCAATGCAGTCACTTGTTCTTCGGTCAGACTCGTCGGATATTCGACATCAAATTCTAAAATGAGTTTCCCCATTTCCGTTGCTGTTTCCATCCCATAGTTCGGGATTTCCTTTGTATATCCTGGTTTCACAATATAAGAAGAAGATTGATTTTGATTCGTGAGGCGTAGCATTTTCCCGTTCAAGTGAGGTATTTCTACGGCAAATCCACATAAGGCTTCTTTCAATGAAATCGTCTTTTTACAATAAAGATCTATTCCATTTCGAGTAAAGAGGTCATGTTTGACAATATCTACAATAATATGAATATCCCCCTTGATATTTTGCGGGGATCTATTTCCCATTTCCGATAAAACAATCCGTTCTCCATGACTGATTCCTTTATTCATTTGTATGGGAATAGATTCGACTTCTATCTGTTCTACCCCCGAAACAAATACCCGTCTTTCCAATTCTAATTTAATCATAAATCCTGCATACGCTTGTTCTAATGTTATATTGATATTATTCACGATTGGTTGAGGTTTCTGAGGCGTCACTGAAATAGGCACACCGTTGTGGAATATTTGGATATTTGGATGATGAGGGTCCATATTCCTTGGTCCTCCTGCCTGCATATTGAACAGATTTTCAAAAATGGAATGAATATCCGGCGGCATTCCACCACCACCACCACCATGATGAACTCGAATCCCACCATTACCACCTCCCATACCAAACGGAAATCCGGGGAATCCACCTCCGCCCCCGGGAAAACCAGGGAATCCAGGAAATCCGCCACCAGGAAATCCACCACCAGGAAATCCNCCACCAGGAAATCCATGAAATCCGTCTCCAAACCCATCCCCTTGCTGCTGCATCATGTCATATCTATTTCGTTTCTCCGCATCGCCTAATGTCTCATAGGCCTCGCTGATTTTCTTGAATTTCTCATGTGCCTCGGGCGATGGATTTTTGTCGGGATGATTGATTAAAGACAATCTGCGATAAGCTTGTTTGATCTCTTTTTCTGTCGCCGTTTTCGAAACTTCCAACAGATCATAGAAATCAGACATTTTTTATTTGAAAATATTATGATGTGTTTATATTCATATAGATGCAATGTATAATAAAGAGTACATACCCACGCCATACCCAAAAAATGACTGAATCTTTTCTCACCAAATACAGACCTTATTTTATAGAGGATTTCAATCTGAACACCAATACAGAAAACGCACTGAAAACATTCTTGGAAATGGACGACCTGAATATTCTGATCTACGGAAACCAGAATTCCGGAAAGACCATGCTGCTCGAGTGTTTAGTAAGGACATATTATAATTTGAAAAAAGAAGATCCATTACCGGAAAATAATGTCATTTACATAAATAATTTGAAAGAACAAGGAATCCAGTATTACCGTAACGAAATGCGTACATTTTGTCAGACGCGGAGTATAGTACCCGGGAAAAAGAAAATGGTCATTATCGACGACGTGGATAATGTATATGAACAAAGCCAGCAAGTATTTCGAAACTATATCGATAACTATAAACACAATGTTCATTTTACGATGGTATGCACCAATATGCAGAAAGTGATTGAAAATATCCAATCGCGTATGCATATCATTCAACTCCAGTCTCTCTCTATAAAAAATATCCGCGCATATATGGAATTGATCGCGAAAGAAGAAAATATGGTGATCGATGAAGCCTGTAAAGAATATTTAGTGCTGAATTGCAGTCATTCTGTGCGTATCATGGTGAATTATTTGGAGAAACTGTATATATTGAATAAACCCATCACCTTGCAGATATGTAAAGCGGTTTGTTCGAATATATCTTTCCAGCATTTCGAGGATTATATCGATGCATTGAGAGAAAACGACCTGAATAAAGGAATTTCGATTCTGTACGCTCTTTTTAAAAGTGGGTATTCGGTGATTGATATTTTGGACTATTTCTTTTTTTTCGTCAAGTCCACGACGATATTAGATGAAAAAATAAAGTACCAGATGATTCCATATTTATGTAAATATATCACGATGTTTCATAATGTGCACGAAGATAAGATAGAATTGGCATTATTTACAAACAGTATTTTTCAGCATATATCGGTTTGATCGTTTGTTGTCCATGTCTGATTTCATCTTTCTTAAGCACCGACGTTCATCACCACCGTATAACTTCTACTTAGTAATGCAGTTGGTCCAGTTGGTACTGCTGTAGTCTGAGTTGCCGAAGGGGAAATAGTCATTTTAAACGTGATGGTATCCCCCTGGAAGATGGGTAATTTATAGTATCCGTCTTCTTCCGTGTTATATTTCTGCAGTTTGGCATCATTGAAACGAGTCGGCGCACTCGTCATTAACTGATTAAACAGTTCCCGAGAAATATTACTGGTAGAAACGTTGTCATCCAGATATTTGGCTCCCGATAAATCTGTCTTTAATAAAGTCGAAGTTCCTACTGTCTTATCTATACTATTTACTAATGCGACCGCATANGTNGCNACGTCATCGCATTTCGCATTCACGTCCGTAACGACAGAATCTTCGTTCGTAAATAAATCCGCACCTAAATAAGTACCAAAGAGTTGTTTGGCAAGGTCTCTCAAGAAATCTTTTCCAACCCCGTCATTAGAAACATACATATTCGTGGTCACCACTCCATTCTTGGGATTAAGCACCGTGCTCTTATTCGTCCATTGGGATGAATCCACGTAGAAGTAAACGAAAGATGCATCCAGAGTGATATCCTTATCCGTACGATAAAAGAAAGTGTTTTGCATGACACTGTCGGAAACGGATGTATTTAGAGTAATCACTGCATCAGAGGTTAAAGTTGGGGTATAACTGGGAATGGTACTTCCGGTAGATAGCTGAAATTGACGATTCAGTGCTGTTAAAACGAAATTCACATTGGTCGGGCGAAGCGTACCATATACACTACCGAGAGTGATATTTAGCCCATCGTATGAATACGTATCACCTGCGACCTTGGTTACCGCAGAACCGGTACTGGGTGTTAACGTAAAGATACTACCGGTCTTGGATACTGCCACCGTTCCCTTATTGGTTTGCATAGTGATCGCATCTCCTGCTTCTAATAGTACATAAAACGTTTTGTTTAAAATATCGGTTTTGGGTAACACCGCAACTTTATTGTTTGTCACGGACGAAGAGGCATTTATCAAATAAACCTCGGTGGTCAATGCCTGAGAAAACCCAGGAAGAATACTGCCAATAGGGAGAACCAGTTGTTTCTGGGCAGAATTTGCTTTAAATAAGGATTTCACGGTAGCAGATGTGAAGGATTTTTGTTCGGCCACCGTGTTTCCGATGATTGTGGTATCGGTGAGATCCAGAGTGGAAATGGAAGGAAGATCAACGGTAGCGCCAGTAGATACAGGAATGGTGGGGACGTAAGCGGAAGCACTCGCTTTGATGATTGATGAAAGAGTGGCAGCGACACTCGGAACCGCGGCTAAAATCTCTGCAATTGTGTTGCCGCTCGCGATCAATTGAGCCACAGAAATACCACCTGCGTACATTTGTGCAATGGTGTATTCTGTTTTGAGAAATGTCATGGTGAATAAACCAGAATTGTAAATGTCTAGCACAGACACATTGTCGAGTTTCATCTGAGCAAACATTTGAGAAGGGGTCTTTGGAATCAATGTCCAATTGTTATTCTGTATTCCTGTCTGAAACTGGGACATGTTTGTGGCTGTAGATAGGTAATATGCTTTTGCATTGTATGTTATACCGAATGTGTTAGACATTATTGTAGGCATAGAAGACCCGCAAAAATAGTAAGAGTCTACAAAATTACGGTAAAATGTCGCATATCCAATACTGGTAACACTACTTGGAATGACAATTCTGACTATAAATCCACGACTATTTCCATTAAGATTGTTCACCCAACCAAATGCACTGTCTTGAATAGTCGTCACCGTGTTTGGAATACTAATAGATTTTAAAGCAGATGACCGGTCAAATGCAACACCCGGTATGGTCGTTATACCGTGACCTATGGTTACGCTCGTTATATTGGTCCCATAAAAACTGTATTCACCCCAAAATGTCAGGCCTCCGGGTATGTCAATATGACTAGGTAAACGTTCACAACCATAAAAAGCAAAATTTCCGATATACGTGACAGTACTCGGTATGACTACTCCCGCACCGAATTTTGTGCAACTCATAAATGCATTTTGTTCAATACGTGTTAATCCTTCAGGTAAATTCACTGTAGTTAACTGTAAATTGTCACTGCACCTGCCAATCGTAGTCAGACCTTCAGGCAAGGTAATCGTTGTTAAAATAGGGCTATTGTATATGCTAACAAAAGTGACACCCACAGGGATAACGACCGTCACAGCATAAGTCTGGATCAAGGTTACAGCTATGACCGGATATCCATTTATAGTAGAAGGAACCACGACGTTAACCATATTTTCAAATCCTATAATACTTGCTTTACTCGCATTTAAAATGTAAAAAAATTTCCGCGTTGCACCATCTGCCTGGAAAGTGAACGTGTAGGTGGTAAGCAATCCCGAGTAATTCTCAATCGAATGATTGTTTAAATATATGTCTCGGACGTTTTCCATGGAGTTTTCCATCACCCAGTTTCCTCCATACTTCAAATTTCCCGTATTGTCCAAGGACGCACCCACCACTAAGTTAGTATCCTGTAACAATGCGAAATATTTCTTCCATTCTAAAGACTGCAACAAGTTACATCCCAGGAAATCCACGTTTCCAACATGTAGAGCCGTGCATAGATCTTGTATAAACACATGATTATCCCCGACCACGGCATCACCGGTTGTTTCATCTATCGTGAAAAACGTTTCCCCGTGAATAAATCTGGTGGGAGTAAATGGTCCAGATGCAACATCCGATGGCGGTCCGTGGAATACAAACGAAATGCGATCAATCGTAGTGAATTGTGATAAAAGAGAGGTCTTTAATAATTCACGATCCCCATGGCTATGATAGATTACAGGATAAGTGTCGCTATTGATGTATTGCGAAAAGGTACAACTATCTTCCACTACGGAACTAATGAAACAAATATTTTTGTATTTGCTAAAGTCTTCGGAGGAAGGGAGAGATATCTTGGAGAATTCCGGAGGTCCATTCACTGGAAGTTCTTCTGAGGACGAACTCATTCGTATAATATATACATGGTATTATTTATTTGAAAATACGGGGGTCGAAAGAAAAAAATCGATCCATAAAATTGAAAAATGAATGATCTTTCTTTTCTATGCATATCTCTCAAAAGAAGCGACTTATCCGTCAAACGAATTCATTCATTCATTCATTCATTCATTCATTATGGAATGCCCTATCTGTTTCGATCTTATCCTGCCCAACGTCAACTGCGTAACGACAGATTGTGGCCATTCCTTCCACACCAGTTGTCTTATGAAGAACACTGCGGTGAATGGATATGATTGCCCATACTGCAGAACTCAGATGGCGGATGCCCCGGAATCAGAATATGGTGATGGGGATCATGAAGACGACGACGACGACGACGACGACTACGCTGACGAAGAAGAAGAGGAGGAATATACTCTTATGGGATTTCGTTGGTTTTTCCAGCAGATTCATGGCGAAGAGTTGGAAGGAGACGCGGTGGAATACGAAGAGTTACTAAAAGAAGAAAGAGATTTTGACGAAGAGAGCGAAAAGATGAGCGAAGAAGCGAAAGCAAAGATCCATAACGTGATGATCGGGCTGAAACAAATCAACACGATCACCTATGAGGATCTGTTGAAGGCGTTTATTCATGTCAGTATAGATAAATTCCCACTGAACCACGAAGCGGAAGAGGCGTTCAAAAAGGTCCATAGTACCATTAATAGTATTTCTGAGCGGAGCTGGGCCTAATTTTTCGAATTTTAAACATGTTAAATAAAACCACCCAATTTTTTTCTTTTTTGTCACCTTAATTAAAATGCACCATCAACTATTCAAGAAAATCGTCCCATTGGAACGTTTATTCGATCTCCTCGATAAAATATGCAACAAGGGTTTAGACTATTACATTATAGACGAGAACGTTTTCAAAAAAATGGTCTTTAATGAATACGACACCGATTTTTTAGCAGATATCTTGCCGTACTACCATAAATCCAAGCAATATTTCGTGACGCGTAAATTCACCTATACGTCATTTGCGAATATCATTCGGCAAATCTGCAATTCCAACGACTACGAAATCATCGGATCGAAACAATACAACCACTCGACTTATTCCATTCGGTATATAATAAATAAATAAGGTTTAGAAGTTTTCAAAAAAATACTAATATAATATAATATAAATATAGTATTATGTTTCCTAATCCCATGAATATGTTAAAAAATACCTCAATGACGTATATCGTGTTTGCCATTGGATTGGTCGCAGTCGCCAGTTTTTTCGGCAATACCTTTCGCGATAAAATCATCGATAGTGAGACAAAAGACGACTATGAACTCGTGAAGAAATATCTGCTGAATGACAGTGCCATGTACGGTAAAAACCGACCGAAATTGTGGATTCATTCCAGCTACGAAGTCAATGCCAGAAAATGGAAAAACTTCATGTCTCGTTCCAGTACCGATCTAAACCAGCCTTATTTATACCTGACTATTCAAAGTATCATTAATCATTGCGGAGATGATTTTCATATTTGTTTGGTGGACGACGACAGTTTTGAAAAGTTGATTCCATCCTGGACGATGGATTTGACAATGGTCCCTGAACCGATGAGATCGCGCTACCGGGAATTAGCCATGGTACAATTACTATATGTGTATGGTGGAATGATTGTTCCGAATTCCTTTTTATGTACGAAACCATTGATTGATATCTATAAACAAGGAATCGCGAAAAAAGTCCCGTTCGTCGCCGAGAAAATATTCTATAGTGGAAAACAGACGAACTTGTTCATGCCGGATATCCGTTTTATGGGATCCCCGAAAGAAAACTTATTTTTGAAAGAACTGATTCTGTATTTAGACAAACAGGCAAGAGGACATTTCCAAAACGAATCTGTGTTTGAAGGGAGAGTCGAGAAATGGTGTATGTCCGAAGTGTCTCAACAAAGAATGGACCTGATTGATGGCCAAGTCATAGGAATAAAAACCAAGATCGGAAAACCTATTCTCATTGAAGATTTGATGAGCAATCATTTTTTAGCGACAGACAGTACGACTATGCACGGGATTCACATTCCCAAAGATGAATTGTTACGTCGTCCGAAATTTCAATACTATGCCATACTTCCCGTAGAACAAGTATTGGAAGCAGATAATATTTTATCGAAATATTTCAAGCTGTCCATGGTGGATGATGTGCAGGACGAATATTATAAAAAACGTTCCAGTCAAACCAGTATCGTGGCCATATAATTATAATAGAATATGTATAATAGAATAAGTTCATTTTGTATTATACATTATAGAATAAAGGAGGACGATGAATCGTAAGCAAAGGTTCACCCAAAAACTCCGTCAATATTCGAATCCGATCATCGCACAGAAAATGGCCACAAAGTATTTAGGAAAGTCGGCGAAGATATACCCTGGACGAAACCCCGCAAAGAAATATAGCGTGTTTGACGACAAACATCAAAAATGGGTTAATTTTGGACAGATCGGATACGAAGATTATACCAAACATCGCGATACAAAAAGAAGGAAAAACTATTTAACCCGAACCAGATCCATCCGAGGCGACTGGAGAAAAAACAAATATTCGCCAAACAATCTAAGTAGAAATATCTTATGGTGATTTATTAATATTTAAGCGATCTGAAAACTACTTCCACTTTGATTTCCGCCTCGGGTCTGGAATTGTGTTTTCACGTCGTCAGTTAAACACAATCCTCCCATAGAATTCGAATATCCATTCGACGTACCGACACAACTCGGACTTCCTTTTAGTATAGAAACCGGATCAGACAATGGCAACGCATGCAAAGGAGATGCTTTTAATCCATCCACTTCAAATACTCCTAAAACACCATTCGTATCTTGCAGTATAGAACCCTGCGAACCAGTCACCGAAGCGGCGGAATGCGTAGGCTGAGAATAAGCATTTTCAAAATTCTCATACGAGTACATATTCAATGATGAATTCGACGGAGAAAAAGCCATATAACCTAAACCATTTTCATAGATAGACATACCGATCACTACCATAAATAGAAAAAACACGCCATAGTATTCAATGGGCAGTTTCAAAAGTCGAGAGAAGCCTTTCATTATACTTTCTCTAAAGATATTTTATTCGTATGTGGTTATGTTATATTTGTGCTGGTTATTGTTCTTCTTGTTCTTGTTCTTCTTGTTCTTGTTCTTCCTCTTCTTCTTCTTCATCCTCTCCTTCTTCCTCTTCTTCATCCTCTTCTTCCTCTTCATCTTGGACACCCTTTTTCTCAGAATCCTCGTCCTCGTCCTCGTCCTCGTATTCGTCATCCCCGTATAAAAGATAATCATATGGGGACGAATTCTCATCCATAGGTTTCAAAAAGTGTTCATCGAGAAAATTAAATAAAACACTTAAAAATCCGGTACTGGTTTTCGCGGTATCGCCTATCACCGACACTTGTATCATTTTGTCATGTAATGTTTTTCGAATATTTGCCTTGGCTTTTTCTTTCCAATCATACAATGTTCCTCGAAATACAAATAGCAGAATGAAAAAAACGGTAATCAGTAGATACGCAAGCCACAACGATTGTTCTTGTACAGCGGGGAAAACCATGATACTAATCATTATATGGATATTTATATATAGTTTTTCCTAAACAAACATATAGAGATTATTGTATTGGTTGGTAAAATGAATCCCAGTGAGAGACTCGATCTGAAAAGACTTATTCACAACAATAGCGATTACGAAGATAATACAGAAGGGATCAGAAAACTCAAACATAGTGACCTGATTCAGACAGAGATTGCCAGAATGGAATTCCTGAAAAAAAGAGACGCAACCGTCAGAACAGAACGTCCAAAAGTATTCAAAGAAACGTGCAAAAAAGAATGTTCGTTTCTGTACAATGGATACACGGAGATTTTCAATCACGTGTTGAAAGACGAGCTGGATATTGGATTAATGAATCAGGCGCTCGCCACATTGAAAAAAATAGAAGAAGGAGAAATCGATCAACAAGAAGGATCGGTTATTATGGGCAAATTACTTCATCGTATTTTCGTTGAAAGCGCATTACAAGGGGCGAAAACCAGGGAAAACGAAACTGCCGTAGAGAAAAACAACGGGAAAGAAATGACCTGGGTAGAATTCAAGAAAAAGACGTTATTATAAAAAGGGCTCATATATTATGAACACGAGGGTTTTATCGAAGGAAGATGTGAAACTATTCAAAGGAAAATATTACCTGCCTTGGTTCTTCTCCAAAGACGAGCATGTTCATTTCAAAATCCCTGAGAAAATAATTGTCTTTGACATGGACGAGACTTTAGGGTCTTTCGCAGATCTGTATATTATTTGGAAAGGTATTCACCAGGTATGTCCTGATTGCAAACATTTTTACGAGCTGTTGGATTTATATCCGGAGTTCTTACGTTATGGTATCTTGACTATATTGGAGTATCTATACGATTGTAAATTGAAGAAACTATGCCATAAAATGTTTATTTACACAAATAACCAGTGTTCCGCCACATGGGTCAATTTGATATCCGATTATCTCGAACAAAAAGTAAAGCATAGCCAACAAACACCGAAGACCTGCAAGAAAAAATTGTTTGATAAGATCATTTGTGCTTTTAAAATAAACAACAAAACCATAGAAGAATGTCGATCGAGTCATCAAAAGAAAATAGACGACTTTTTAAAATGTTCCATGATCGCCGACCACGCAGATATTTGTTTTATAGATGACGTGGAATACCCTTTAATGAAAAGCAGCAAAGTGTATTACATTTGCCCACGTTCCTACACGCATCATCTCAAAACGTTTGAAATCATAAAAAGAGTGACCAGCGCAGAATGGTTGCCGCTGTACAATGACATGTTATCGTCGGAAGAGTATTGGACAAATTGGTTTATTATCCACCGTCGAAGAATAGTGAGAAAAGGAAACGGCGACATATTTTTGGATTTACAAGTGTCGCAAAAAATCATGTGTCATCTGAGAGATTTTCTCCATTTTACGATAAGTCCTCCGCACAGCAGTAAATGTAAAACCCAGCGAAAAAAACGACCATTCGATCAAATACGCGTGACTAAAAAAAAGAAGAAATAAAGATCACGCAGACGAAGAATTGGCTAATAATACAATCCATTCCTCCGCAGTCATTTTTTGAAACGTTTTACATTTATCGAGTTCATATTGCATCATTTTGTTTCCGCTTTTACATACTAAATAGGTCCCGTTTTTCAAAAACTTTATTTGAAGCAAGATCCCGCCGTTCGTCAAAGAACATTCACCGGTTTCCTGTGAAATTCTGATCCAACGAATATAACTGCCGAGCCGAAGATCCTGTAAATCATTGACGAATCGGTACATATACAGAGATTTCAACCATTTTTCGGCTTCTGGATATTTCGACAGGATTTCTTTTTTTTCGTGTTGAACGCTTTCGGTTGTTTTGTTTTCCAAGTAGTGGTATATTTCTTCCTTTTGTACGATATTTTCCAACCACGTATCGACCCACGTTGGATCTATTTTCATTTCTGGATCACTCTGGACTTTGTCGAATATTTCAGCTAAAGACATGTGTGTTCTTCTCTCACCATAATTATAATTATTATTATTATCATTATATATTTATTCATTTATCCAAAAGTATAGTACCAGAAGAGACGATAGATCCAATATAGGAATATAGTAATGGCAAACTGATAATATTAAACAGCAATAAAGTCGCCGCGCCAAAAATCATTTTATCGTCCGTTGGGTAGAACCGTTTTTGCGTACGAAATGGATGAAATCGGTACATTAAAAACAAACACAAACCTACTTGCACGAGGATATTCCAATAATACACATAGTCGGGAACCGCCGAAAATACTCCTAAAAACACGAGCGCGTACATAAAATGAATGACGCACAACGAAAAGAAATAAAGATAATAAGGAAGCATGAACTCGCCAAAAACAATATAAACTGTATGCATATACTTTTCTCAGAAACATGGATGTCGTTATTGCCAATAAATATGAGATTTTAAAAAGAATAGGGCAAGGAGCATTTGGGTCGGTTTGTAAAGCAGTGTGTTTAAAAACCAAACGGCCGTATGCGGCAAAACTGGAAAAACCGAGTACATTCAGTTTAATCAAACACGAAGCCGCTATTCTACACTACTTGAACTCTCAAAAATGCACGCATATACCTCATATTTATTACTACGGAATCCAATCTGGTTATTATTGTCTGGTCATGACCTATTACGAAGGGTCGCTCGAGGAACTGGGAAGTTCTATGACCATGTCCGAGAAAAAAGTATGGTGGAATACCATGATTCACACACTGAAATTAATGCATAAAGCCGGTATTGTACATCGTGACTTGAAACCAGCGCATTTCATGAGAGATTCTAACCATGGATGGAATTTAATTGATTTCGGGTTGGCGACGTCTTTCTTGAAAGATGCGCAGCAATATATTGACGAAGTGGAAAAAGAACATATTGTGGGTAGTCCGAATTACGTGAGTTTTCATGTCCATGAGGGAAAAGATGTTGTACCACGCGACGATTTCATATCCCTTCTCTATATTTTTTGGGAATTGCTTTATGGACCGTTTCTTTCGACTGCCGATTCCTTTGGTTTCCAGGAAAAAACGGATTATAAAAGAGAACATATTTTACATCCATATAATCAGTGGTTGAAAGAACAAAAACAATGGACACGACTGTACCAACTACTACAAAAAAACGACGACGAAGATTGTTGCAGCGACATGATCGTTGGGATGTTGATGCATGGTCAGTTATTAACATTTAAAGACAAACCGAATTATGACCATTTTGTGTTTGAAACTTAATTAGTCACTTGCGTTTCATGTAGAAGGCAAACCCACAGTATTTTTACTATCGGTGTATAATTTTACGACGGTATCCTGAGTAAATACCTCACTGTACATTTTCATATCCGTAACCAAGTAGTGAGTATCAGTGACAGCCGACGCGAATTCCACTATTGCATTTCTATTTTGTATTTCGATCGGTGTTCCCCCCCATTCTTCTGATTCACCCACTAAATCACCGTTTATATAAAAACTATAATCATATGGTCTAAAAACAATCGTGTAAAAATCAACAGATTGTTGAGGAATCTGAATCGATTGATATTTTTTTTTAATTTTTTGATTTGTGTTAGTATCTATATAGGTGTTTTGAATATGGATCTGATTGTTAGCAAGCCAAACCCCAGGTGAATTTTTGTCAATAGAAGAGTCTCTTATTCGAAAAATAGGTTCGGGGGTTTCATTTGGAGTTTCTAAAAATAACCAAAAGGTTAATGAAAACTCACTATTTCTCGATCGTTTTACATGTATGTCCGTCTCGTCAAATATTTGTTTTTTCCAATTTGTGCGTAAAGATCTATTTTCAATCACGCTATTAGTCCATAATCCATTTAAAGCTTCAAAGACAGGTGTAGGTTGAATCACATTATTAAAGAATCCCTCTTTTGGTTGGACAAGCCAAAAAAAGAAGCAGAGTAAAAAGACCAGTATAATAAAAAACAAAATCATGTCTTTTTGAATGTCCGCAATTTTACTCCTCATTGATTGATTGTTCTATATTTATGCTACATATAATTATTCATGGCAGTAAAGGTATTTATATTACTGCTCATAAAGGTATTTTATATTAGCTGGAATCAAGTTTCGGTTAAATATTTTAAATTCTCCTATAGATAGCTTATTCTTAAAATTATATTTTAAAAGAGGCGACCCCCCGACCATATTAAACTTTCGGTCAAGTTTGGGCAGCTTATTCTTTCTGATATTTTTATAAAAAGTACCCTGGTGGTATAACGTCCAAAATCCTGTTCTACCGACTACCCATGCTATATGATGCGGTTCATTCACATTTGAACCTCCCATTACAGCGAAGTCTACAATTTCTTCCTGGTCATCTATTTTAAATTTTACTCTACCCAGTCTATCGACGGATATAGAAACATCATTGTTCAACTTTAAATGATTCTTTTCCCAAATTTCATCCCCACATTGCATTAAATACAAGAAGGTATCATCGGGTAAGTCTTTGAATTCGGAAGGCAGTACTTTAAACCAAAAAGAAATGGTCATGCCTCTATCGCTGGATTGACTTAACGCTTGATCTGGGATTTTGTAATAATGAGAATTGTCTAAATCAACCAGAGATACTGTGCGAGTCTTCTGACTGGATAAGGATTCTCCACTACTGAAAAAATATATGGGGAAAGAACTATCCGTGCGATTAGGCTCTCCAGTAATTTCAGATACGCACTTCCCCAATTGGTTACCGGCGTTAAAGAATCGGCACGTTTGAGGTAGAGAACAAGGCATGGGGGCTACATTTTTGGAATTCCTTTCTTTCACGGTTGGTCCCAACCCGTTAAAATAATTCGTCCTACCTTCGCCCGCATATGTCAAGTCAACCGTATCAGACTCGCCGTAATCATTTGTAAATTTGGCTTTTAATTCACTATTGACAAGTTTCCCATAGGGGATAGCCTGTCTGAATGATGCGGCGACATTTGGGGAATAGGGCTGGCCTATGATCGGGCCTAAAATATCAGTCAAGTCTGTTGAATTTGTCTCGTCCGGACCATTAAATATTTTGTCCGTCTGGTATGTACCACGAGGTGAATTAAATGTTCCATCTGTATTGCAATCTGCTCCCATTTTTTGTAAAATTAGATGTGTCATTTCTACAATGGGCGCACGCGGTGGAGCTATGGCCGTAATAGTACTGATTGGATTGAAATTAGTTCTATCTTCGTCAATTTCTACATCTTCGTCATCGATTGTAGAGAACCCTTCGGTAGTATTTTTTTTTTCTGCGTCAAAAATGATTTTCGCAATGGATGTCTTCACTGGTTCCGCGTATATTTTCAAATCTCTAATTAAAACACCAGTTTTTCCATTTTTCGAAGGGGAAGTGTAACCAGATTCAATGACAAAATGATTACTTGGTTCGAGAAGTTGTCCCTCTCCGAATTTATTTTTTTCCACTCCATTTAATACTAACCGGATTATACTATTTTGTATCGTGATAAAAACAAAAGTGGGTGTGTTACCGTATCCAATTTGATTTCCGCCGTATAAGTCATTATTGTGAGAAATAGTGTTACTTACTTGTGTCTCGTTGTCTTGTGTGAGATAATTTATTGCTAAAACGGAACTTAGGTCAGAGACAGAAAATGGTATTGTATTGGTTTGTTTGTCCATTATACGAAAGATATTTGTTTCTGGTCGTTTATTGACGCTTTTGTCGAACTCAATCCAAAATGAAAAAGACATGTTGTTTAATGACAAAGTTTTAGAGATGGTTTTCGACGGCTCAATCAGCGCATTCCAATTGACGAGGTCACGACGTTCTTGAATATTATAAAAATTATTTTTTGATTCGTTATCTACCCAAATCGGAATATTTGGGGAGTTTTCTAAAACGTAGTCAAGTCCAATATCCAAGAAACCTTCCTTAAACATTCTCGACACAGGCTGGTAAAAGTACAGAATGACTAAATACAATAGAAAGCAAATCAACCCAAACATTACTAAATTGGTTCTAACCCGCGTAATTAAATCCATATTATTATAGTATTACAAGAGAATATCTTTTCGAAAACAATATAAATAGACACGGCTAGTTATTCCATAAAATGAGCTCCTCTAATACCCTTGTTTCAAGACGTTATGTTGGTCAAGTAAAATGGTTTAACAACAAGGCCGGGTTTGGATTTGTCACCATGAGGAATGACAACGGAGAACAAGTGGATATTTTTACACACTATTCTACCGTTTGCGTAACAGATGCCCAATACAAATATTTAGTTCAAGGTGAGTATGTGGAATTTGATTTGACAGAATCGACCAATACGAAACATGCCTATCAGGCTGCCAATATTACCGGTATTAACGGAGGCAATTTGATGTGTGAAACCAGACAGCTAAATCGTCCCGACAAAAGTTCTCGTCCAAGACATTACAATCACGCTCCCCGTCGAGACGATCACCCTTCTTCTTCTGAAAAGGAAGGTGAGTTCAAGAAGGTCGCTCGGTCCAGAAAAATAGGTAAGTAAGTAAAAATAACTATTCTACTAAAAACAATATAAATATTCCAGAGGTGGACTACTTATATGTCGTCAGAAGTTGCTCAGACAGAAGTAAAGCAAATGTCGAATTTCGATAAATTAGAACTTCTTATTTCTCAGTACGATGCCGNTTTGGTGTCGATGAAATCCGCATATGATTCTCTGAAATGTCGTCAAAAACAAATGAAAAAGGTGCTTAATAAATTGCAAACGAAAGCGATGAAAACCAAGAATAAACCGAAAGCGAACAGAAAACCATGCGGGTTTGCGAGACCGTCTCTGGTTTCCAGTGATATGTGTGACTTTTTGAAAATAGATCATGGGAGTCTTGTTTCACGGACGGAAGTCACGAAATCCCTCATTCAATACATTAAGTGTCATAATTTACAAAACGAATCGAACAAGCGACAAATAGTACCTGACGAAACCCTGTATAAACTATTCGGAGACGAATCGCGAAAATTAGAACTCACTTATTTCACTATGCAGAAATTCGTCAATCAACATTTCCCGAAAGCCATTATTACTTCTCCACCTGCTGCTGCTGTCTAATAAATAAAACATGAAATAATTTCAATACTATTTTTGTAAAATTGAAATTATACTTCCGCGGCTTTCTTTTTATCACTACAACCCAAAACCAAGAGAATGATGAATTTGCAAACGATGGCTTTTATTGCGAACATGGACAGTCTTTTCACGGGTCATCGTGAACCACTGATTGATATTGAAATCCAAGTGCTGGATGATTTTCATTCTGTCAAGACTGTACTCGAAGAAACTTTTAGCGACGAGTATATCGCCGCCGCGTGGGAAAAATCTGACGATTGTTATACGAACGAAAGAAAAAATCTGTGCAAGACAATGCATATTGCATTTCACCAGCAGTTTAAGAAATTACACGACTCGTTCAAAGTTATACGAGAGTATTATACACAGATCGTTCCGGAAATAGACGCGAGTATTTATGTGAACTCGATTTCATCGGTTATGGAACTGGTAGATTTATATTCGTACAAAACCGAATTGTTTCGTCGAGATCAACGACATGTTTTGAAGACATGTTTTTAAGAGTGCTTAGAATTACACCTTTTAACCATTTTAATATCAACNTTTCCAATATTTTTTGTAATAATTATGGATATGCATTGTTATATTACAAAATTGAAATAAATAATATAAACCAAATGCATTAACACCTAATAAATGGTATATATTTATATTCTAAAATTAGAAAATGGAAAATTTTACGTCGGTAAAACGATAAACCCTTCTTTCAGATTAGATACTCATTTTAACTCACATGGTTCTGCGTGGACTAAACTACACAAACCAATAAAGATGATAGAATTAATACCGGACTGTGATGATTATGATGAAGATAAATATACAGTTATGTTTATGGATAAATATGGGATTGATAATGTTAGAGGCGGTTCATTTGTTTCTGTAGAATTAGAACAATCAACTATAACCCATTTGACACAAATGAAAAATGGAACAAATGATAAATGTTTCAAATGCGGAAAACCAGGACATTTTGCGAAAGATTGTAAAAAATGTAAAGAAGAAATGGTTTGGTGTTGTGAGTATTGCGATAAAGAATTTACTGATAAAAAGAAATGTGAATATCACGAACAGAGTTGTAAATGTAATAAATGTGTTAGATGCGGTAGAGAAGGACATTATGCGAATTCGTGTTATGCTTCAAAACATATAAGAGGATATTATTTGAAATCTCTTTAGAAAAAAATTAAGTGACGTTCAGAATAACCGTATAGCTACGACTGGTCATGGAAGTCCGTCCAGTTGGCACGGCAACCATTTGATCGCTTGAAGGAGAGATTGTTACTTTGAAAGTGATCTTGTCGCCAGACATAATCGGCATTTTATAGAAACCATCTTCTACCGAGTTGTATAAGCTATTCGTTTTGATATCCACGAATCGAGCGGGTGCAGATGTGATTAATTGATTGAATAATTCACGACTTATATTACTGGTTGTTGTAACGTCTTTCAAGTATTTTTTACCGAATTCGTCGGTGGCCAATCCAGTGAGGGAACCACTTGTCTTGTCTATATTGGTTAAAAGAGACACTATATTCGTCGCAACAGTATCGAATTTCAGATTAATATCGGTCACTACGGCATCTTCATTCGTGAATAAATCGGCAGCCAGATAAGTACCAAACAATTGCCGAGCCAGGTCTCTAATAAAATCTTTCGATCCGTTGTCGTTCGCCACATATCCACCTGTCGTGACTATTCCATTTTTAGGATTTAACGTAGTACTTTGATTGGACCACTTGGTCGTATCTACATAGTAATATACAAAAGAGGCATCGGTCGTGATCGGATTGTCTGTGCGAAAAAAGAATGTATTTTGTAGATCGCTGGCGGACACTCCGTTGGTAAGCGTGATGGTCGCGTCGGTGATCAAGCTGGTTGGTTGGTAATTCGGAATTTCACTGGCGGACGACAACGTGAAAAAACTATTCAGGCCGGTTAGCACGAAATTAATAGTCGGTGGAGGAGTAAAAGTAGCCGTCACACTACCAATCACTACGGTAAGCCCATCATGCGTTCGGGTATCTCCCACTAATAGATTGTCGTATAGAATCGTGGTCCCTTTACTATCGTATATTCTATATTTATCGTTTCCGATATTCATCACTCTTATCGAGGAATACCATGTCGGTATCACTATATAACTGGAAGACACATCAATCACCGCATACACTGCCGCTGCACCACTCTGAAGTTCAGAACGGCTGACTACAATCGGAGTATTCACGTCGGTAACTTTTACCGCAACGACGGAGGTGACCAAAGGATCGAAGGTGTACCCGACCAAGGTGGATAATGGAACAGTTGTTTTTGAGGTGGAGGTTAATAAATCAGACACCACTGCTTTTGTCACGGATTTTTTCTCGGTGGGAGTGGTAAATATTTGGTACAAGGACGACACGTCGAATCCGGCGTTTTTCATTTGAGCAGCGGAGAAACCTGCGGATTTCTGTTGTGTGGCCGTGAATCCGGCTGTTTTTAATTCCGTCGCAGAATATCCTGCTGTTTTCAGATCGGTGACGGAAACTCCGATACTCGCTAATTGTGCCGTACTGGGTTGAGTAATGGTTAATGTTTGGATAGTGGTGGCAATCTGGTTGTAATTTATAGAAGCCGTAGGAATAAAAATGGCCGAAACGTCTTGATAAGTACCTGCCGCGAAAACGGAATTCGACAAATCTGGATGTACAATAAAAGTTCCGGGGAGAGCTGCACCTCCATTGGTCACCGTGCATGATCCACCTGTAACTACGATGGCACCCAATTTATTTGGATAAATCACGGTCGCAGAGGTGGGACGAGACGCTAAAAAAGGCGTGGCTTTTAAAACCGTAATGGAGGGGATGGAGGTGGAAACTGACAAATATGCAGCAGTATCGGTAGGATTAAAGGTGGCCGATACGTCAATATATGTGCCAGCGTTATAAACAGAACTGGAAAGCGAAGAACTTATGATGAATGTACCGGGTACAGCTGTTCCGCCAACGGCGGTCAAGGCAGATCCACCAGAAAGAGATACAGTTCCGAGGGTCGCAGGATATGTGATTGCGGTAGCCGCAGTAGGGCGAGTAGAGATGACTGGCGTGACGATTGTGACTGGGAGAGGAACATAAAATACATAACCGTAATCATTTGTTGCACAATACAGTCTATTATTATAAGCCACCATATCAAAAATGGTTGTATATCCACTAGAAGTAACTGTACTATTTTGTTGGTTGAAAAACCAAGGGGTCTGAGAAGTAAGTACCCCGTCAAGCCCGGCCTGCCAGATACCTTGCGGAGGTACGGCTCTGGCATCAAGGGAGGTACTTGCATAAATAAAATTACCGTAGCCGAATACGCTGTCGGAGGATCCAGATCCCGTTGGGAAGGAGATAAAATTAGATTGAACAAGAGATCCATCGGAGAGATTGTGTTTCGAAACATAGCCGTATTCGCTAGAAGCATACAGAAAATTCCCAAGTATATTTATTTTAGAAGTCTGACGCATCCCGGTAGGAGGGAAAAACGGAGTAGCGGGTACCGCACCAGTATATGACAAAAGGGTGCGTGAGATAAACGATTGATAGCCGTTGCAATTCGCGACATATAAATATGTTCCATCTGTTGCTATTCCCTTTGGATATTGGACTCCTGTGACCCACGGATAATTAGCCACTCCGGTGGAAACGTTTATTCTGCCGACCCCGATGCCGATCGTGAAGTATATGAATTCTCCATGCGAGCACATACCGGCAATATGATTTGGACCTGTATACCAAGGGTTGGTCACTATAGTGTTTGTAAGGAGATCTATTTTTACTAATTTGTTGTTTTGAGAGGTATACAAAATATCTCCAACAATCACCACAGCATAGTTATAATGCCCAACGTTCGCGACAATCGTCATGGTAGAAACCAACAAACTCGCATAACTCTCAATCGCCGCCGTAAAATACACATCGCGAACATCTTCCATGGTAGACTCCAAAACCCAATCTCCGCCATATTTCACATTCCCAGTATCATCGTCTGACGCACCCACTATCACACCGGTTTGGGTTTGAATCAGCCCAAAATATTTCCGCCATTTCTCACTCTGTAACGTTTTACACGCCAAAAAATCGACATGAGTCACCTTGAATTCACGTAAAAACTCCAACATAAATTGTGCATTTCGAGAAAATATGGTTTGGCCATCTTCTAAATCGGAATCGGTGAACCATGACTCGCGATCAACAAAGCTGGTTAAATCCCCGTGATTATGGAACGCAAACCCAATCCTCGATAATGTGGTGGTGTCCGTGCTCGGAAATTTCCGCCGCATGACTTCTAAAATATCTTCTAAAGAAGAGGAAGAGTCATATACAATCGGAAATGTGGTGGCATTTGCGTGCGTTTCTAAAGGAACCGCCGCGGAATTTACAAACAACACTTTTTGGATAGAAGCGGTAAAAACAGTATCGTCGTAGATGAGAGGAACCGGCGGAAGGATCACACTTTCATTACCGTCATCACTTGGTGGCGGAAATAACGCAATACGCTCTCCTTCGTTCTCTTCTTCCGTTGGCATTTATTTATATAATACTGTCACATAAATAAATCAACATCAACAACAACAACAACAACAACAACAACAACAACTAAAGAAAACACTAAATAGAAGTATATTAAAGATTTCTCAGAAATAGACTGTATAGAAGTAGTAAAATGTCGGTGTTTTTCAAGAAGCTTATTATCGGCACGCATCATGATGTATTTTGCGGAATACCTTCCCCCCATAAATTACTTGGGTTTGCGTCTCTCATCCACGTGGCGTATCGGTATAGCAAATTCTTATTGAGCATGCCAATGTTTTCAAATACATGGACAGACGTTGTGTGTATTCACGGACATCTTCTCCTTTCCTTTTCTTCTTTTTTGTTTCCGATTCGTACCACACGAAATTATCAACATCAAATTATTTGGCGAGAACTGCAATTACATAATATTGTCTTTTCCAGTCGTTCTTATGCGATTTTTATGTACTCCTATTGTTTCCCGTCAAATACGCATTTTGTTACTCGATTTTGTATCGTCATGGGATTTCATATGGTCGCTGATTGTGTCAGTTTGGTATATGGACAAGGGACAACCATGCGAAATATGCCAGTAGATCACGTCATCATACCAAAAGAATTCGATCGAACATATCTCGATCGTTTTTATGCACTTTCCCAATTCGGAGCAACGGCCTTGCTCATTTTTAGTGACTCAAATACTTGTGATTTTTCATTTATGGTGTTATTTGCGATTCAGATTTCTACTTTTTTGATGACATTGCGATTGAAAGGGATTATCGATAATGATACTTGGCATATTTGCTATTCTACCGCATTATTGATGAATTTTCAGGTAGGTTACCTTGTTTCCAACGGGAATTTTTGTGCGTTTTTGTATATTATGTTTTATACGTACAGAATTCATGGGAAAGAAACATTGATCCCAATAGTCTCACCGATATTGAAAAATAAATATATCGCTTGGTCATGTATATTAGGCCTGGCCATGCTTTTATATCCTCTACATAAAACTTATTTACAATAAAACCATAAAATCTATACTTGAATTTCCTCATCCGCCGACGAACACATTGCTTTTTCGTCTGTAATCATATCAATCATTTCTTCGGGATAATTCAACTCTTCCAGTACTCCCAAGGCACCTTCCACCCGAGAGATCCCTTCGGAAATGACATACGTAGGTTTGGTTTTTCCCGAAGATTCATCATGTACAACATTCATCTTATAGTTCTGGATAGGTCGAATGTCTTTGTTTTCTTTCCAATTGTCGCAAATAGTTACATAATGCGTGGTCAAAAATAAATCGACATGTGTATATTTCCGTAGATATTCTAAAAACGCATAGGCAGATTTCGTCGCTTCTCTCGGATTCGTTCCGGAAAACAATTCATCAAAAATACAGAAATGTCTTTTTTCCTTCGACGTTTGAATCAGTTCTAATATTTCTTTACAACGCCGAGATTCCGCTTGAAATAAACTATCGCGGCTCGAGGTATCTGGAATATTCAGGTATGAATGTATATGACTATAGGGTCGCAACGTACATGACTCGTAAAATCCAATACCTAATTGCTGAGACAAAATCACGTTGATTGCGGTATTTTTCAAATACGTGGTTTTGCCCGATGCATTCGGTCCAGTAATGACTGCGTATGTATCTAATGTCACGTCGTTCTTCACACAGGTTTTCTCGTCTTTATGAGGAGGATAATATTGCTGTTTGATATGGAACACACCTGAAATGTCGCTTATTTCGGTCGCGTCTTTGTCGCTTATTTCGGTCGCGTCTTTGTCGCTTATTTCGGTCGCGTCTTTGTCGCTTATTTCGGTCGCGTCTTTGTCGCTTATAAAAGTGGTTTTATTGACCACTCCAGAACGTAGTTGTTTATTCACTCCTTTCATGAGTCTCAAATATCCTTCAAGTCCCATACAAAATACCAGTGTTTTTTCGAATTGAGTATTTTTATACAGCTCGTAATAGCACTTGAGCATGTATCCGATTTCCGTCGATTTAGATACGGAACAAGAGAACGGACATATCGGTTCTAAAATATAATGAATGTCCTGCAACACTACCAGATGCCCACGCAATTCATCACAAAAAGTTTTGTAAGACGGTAAATGATTATTTTTCTCCAAAAATAATTCGATCTGGCGAGCAGAGTGGTCACGGAAACCTTTCCATGCACACAATTCGTCGTTTATTTTTTGGACATTTCGGTAAAATCGAAGACAACTGATGGTGTTCTGGTACATTTGAAACATATACAGTCCGAGCATACAAAGAACATGCGCTAATTTCTGAAACGAAAACGACTCAAATATCGAAATGGCTGACCCTATAAAGTGTCCTCTGGCAATTCCCTTTAAGATTTTGAAATACACGTCCAGTGTAATAGGTATACCTTGGATTTTCAACAACACAAAAGGGAATAAAATGAACAAAATGGGGAGAAAGAAACTCATCAACGGGGACAACATATTCGCCAAAGTGAGAGATTGTAGTACAGTGGCATTTTGATTGTACGGGTCCAAAATATCCCATTCCAAGTACCCGTAGGTTTCTTTGAATTTCGGATCATGTTTTACGGCTGTCCATTGACATTGAATCAAATCGCTATTCACCTCATATGAATCTTTTTCGTAAAAAGAGTCCATGTTTTCGATGACGATTTGAGAATCGGTTAAAAACGAAATGTCTGTAGTGAAATACGTTTGAAACATAGGCATGATTTGCTCGGCAAACCCGACACCACTGGTATCTGATGATGGTGGAGAGAAAGTGCATTGATAAATAGAGGGCATTGTATTATCGATAGTGGCCGATAGTTCCAAATCTGAAACGACTACTGGATTCAACTTATGAAGATCTTTTGAGAGATATTGAATCGGTAACTTAAATACCTGGGTTGCATACAAGGGATCCGGAGAAGAAGGAAGCGATACGGGAGTTTTTTTTTCCGCCGTCGTCATTGTTGGGAGGAAATCTCTTAGAAGAGTTTCCATTTATATCATAACCCAATTTTTGGTTGTGATATAAACGCATATTATCCTATATTTCCCCCTACACTAGATACCTTTCCAAGAGGACGGAAGCTCTCGGATGTCGATTTTATAGAAGCTCTCGATTCTGCGCATATCTGGTACATCTTGACGCGTAACAAACGTAATTGCCGCTCCTTTTCTTCCCCATCTTCCTCCTCTACCGATTCTGTGTAAATATGTACTTACATTTCGTGTAAGATCAAAATTAATCACTGTACTCACCTGTTGAATATCTATGCCACGAGAAGTCACATCGGAACTGATCAACACACGAGTGTCACCCATACGAAAGTTATTCAATACTTGTCCACGGCGGGTTTTATCCATATTACTATGAATACAGCAGACAGAAAACCCATCACGCATCATAGATTCAGTCAAGGTCTCTACGCGTTGGACATTATTGCAGTAAATAATACATTTCGATACGCTGATGACGGAAAAGATATCTTTCAATACGGAATATTTCATGAAGTCATTCGTAACGGCTACATAGTATTGTTCAATACATTTGAGACTTAGATCTTCNGTTTTCATCAGAAGATGAACCGGATTTTTCATAAACTTTTCGCTCAGCGTAATGATTTCTTTCGGCATGGTCGCGCTAAATAATACAATTTGAATGTCTAAAGGTAAATAATGGCAAAACATGAGTCGAATCACGTCTAAAAACCCATCGCTTAACATTTCATCCGCCTCATCTAAAATCAATAATTTCAGGTCATTTCCCAGCAAATACTGTTTTTGAAACATGTCGAATACTCTTCCGATTGTACCGACTACTATATGTGGAACGGTTTGTTTCAACTCTTGAATGTCGTCTCTGGTCGAAGTCCCACCCACCAGCGTCTTTACCGTTAAGCCCTCCATCTTACTCCCAATATCGCGAATGACTTTGGCAGTTTGTGTGACTAATTCATGAGTAGGAGATAGCACCAACACTTGCGCTTCACGTTTTTCCAATTCAATTCGTTGAAGCATTGATATGGCAAATGTCCCTGTTTTCCCCGAACCGGATTGACCTTGGGCAATCACATCTTTACGATGAATAATCGGATATATTGCCCGTTTTTGAATTTCGCTGGGGGTTTCGAATCCGTACGCATATACACCGCGTAATAAATTCTCGTTCAACTCCAAATCGTCCCATTTCATAATTACATTTCTTTCGATTTCCATTTGTGCTATAGGGAAGAGCTGCGTATGTTTATATCTTTTGTATAAATCATATAAAAAAATCACTTCTACATATGAAACACCTCCGTAAAAAATGGTATTTTATGACTTGAATTCATTTTATACCATTTTGAAAAAAGGAAATCCATATATATTAGGGGATGACGTGATCGAGGTCATACGAAACCTTGATCTGAGTATTGTCCCTATTTTCGTGGAGCCTAAAAAAGTGGATCTCATTAAGAAAAAAAAATTCAAACCTTCCTCTTCTGGCATCCCGGAAAAATGGGATGACAGAAGTGGCGGATTTAAGACCACTCAAGTCGTGATCGTCGAAAAGAGCGGCGTAGAAAAATGGTTGCAAGAAATTCGAACCGGTCTGAATAAATTGTCGGCCAAAAACTACGACTCTCAAAAAACCGAAATCATACAGTGTATTCAGAACTGTATTGACACGGAAGACCAAACCGAAGAGCACAAAAAAGAAAATCTGAGGACGATCGCCACTGCGATATTTAATATTGCGAGTACGAACAAGTTTTATGCAGAATTGTATGCGAAACTGTACAAAGAGTTGATTCAGGTGAATATTATTTTCCAAGAAATCCTTTTACTGCATGTAGCGAATTATGCAAGTAGTGTGAAAGAAATAGAATATTTCAATCCGGAAAACGATTATGAGAAATATTGCGTCAATAATAAAGTAAATGACGCGCGGAAAGCCACTGCTGTTTTTTTGGTCCATTTGATAAAAGAAGATGTGATACCGGTGATGCGCGTTCTGAATATTATCGTTGCGTTTCAGAAGTTGGTGCTGGAATTCGTCGATCAAGAAGATAAAATAAACGAGGTGGACGAAATCACGGAGATTTTATTTTTGTTGATAAAAGAGGGGAAAAGTATGTATGATGCGTGTCAAGGAGAATATATCTGGAAATTCGTGATTAAGCAAAACATTGAAGTTCTCTCGAAATACTCGAAGAAGGACAAGAAGAGTTTGTCGTCTCGGGCGATTTTCAAATATGTGGATATGGCAGCCCTTATCAAATGATAAAAAAATATCTTATTATAAATCGATATAATATGATAAAATATACATCTGTATAGAAAGAAAATGTCTGAAGAAGACGCAGAATATATCGACTACGAATACGAATACGAATATACGTACGTTTATAAATACGAATACAAGTACGACTATAAATATCATTAAAACGTCTTGTTTTTGAAAAAATCGGCGGCATCCAGCTCATCTGCACGGGCATTTATCGCGTTCATATAGTCCAGTCCATAAAGGGTATATTTACGATCCATGAATTCTATAAAATGTTGTTTCAACTGCGCAGGATAAATAGATGAATACAAAATTGAAAAGAGGATAGATATATAGATAGATAATAATAAGCGATGAGCATCCCAAAACAACCAAATGAAACAGATAAAGTACGCGATCAAGGATTAGATAAGTTTTACACAGATCCGTCGTACTCGAATAAATGTATTGAAAAAGTGTTGGAATTATATCCAAGTTGGGACCTGATTGTAGAACCCAGTGCCGGAAATGGGAGTTTCTATAGCCAAATACCCGCAAAATACAAAAAAATCGGTCTGGATATTTCGCCGGAGCATCCAGATATACAAACACACGATTTCTTTGAATATTATCCAACAAGCTTAAAAGGAACAAATCTACGCGTATTAGTCATAGGCAATCCCCCATTCGGAAGGGTAAGTTCAATAGCCATCAGATTTTTCAATCATGCCGCAGAATGGGCAAATGTGATTGCATTTATCGTCCCGAGAACCTTCAGGAAAATCAGTGTGCAAAACAAACTACATGAACATTTCAGGTTAGTGTATGACGAGGAAGTTCCTACCAAACCATGTTGTTTTTCGCCGCCGATGATGGTAAAATGCTGTTTCCAAATATGGGAAAAAACAGCAGAGAAAAGAGAAAGAATCGACTTACCCACTCATCATATCGACTGGGAATTCCTGGCATTCGGGCCACTTGACCAGAAAGGCCAGCCGACGCCACCACTTGGAGCAGATTTCGCGATGCGAGCTTATGGAGGGAAGATAGGAGAGATAATATCCGACGAAAGGTTATCCGAATTGAGACCGAAAAGTTGGCATTGGATCAAATCAACCATAGTAGATAAAACAGAGTTGATTCGTCGGTTTTCGACTTTGGACTATTCCAATAGTTTAAATACAGCGAGACAGAACTCGATGGGAAAGGCGGAATTAGTTAGTATTTATAGCAGAAATAATGTCTTGAACGCGAAACGTTAATAAATCATGCCAGCATTTATCTCCATATTTGGGACGAATGGCGTATTCTTTGTCGTTCGTGACGGAATTCAAATCTTCTGCGGTAATCACGCCTAATTTCTGAACCGTACCATGGGCATATCCACCATATTTCAAAATCATTTCTTTCATGTCTTTTTTATTCAATCTGAAAATAAACAATTCTCCTAAGGTATCGATATTACTTTCGTGTAAATAATACGCAGTCAGAATATAATCACATGTATGGTTCATACGTATTTGCACATAATTGAATGTATTGTGATTCTTTCCCCCGTTTGAAACTTTGATTTCAACATTGGTATGGTTCAGTTGCAAATCGCCGATACACATCGACGCCTTATTTTTCGTCATTGCGTATTTTTCTTTGATGTAATGTTCTATGAGTGGCCCCGAAACTTGGCCGGAGAGAAGATTTTCTTTACAGTAGATATGAGCGTTTTTTATATCGGGAAGTTTCATGATTTGCAGTTTATGGTTACATTTCGAAAGACTCAAAATATTCGCTAATTTATTCATTTTCAATTCTGACATATACTACTAAAAATAAAACAATCCCAAATGAACTTAAACAAAATAGATTGGAATACTGTACCCTGAATTAAGCAGGGCAAGCTGATTTTAGCTCAGTTGGCAGAGCAATGGATTGTAGCTCCATAGGTCGTTGGTTCAATTCCGACAAATCAGATATTATTATTATTATTATTATTATTATTAGAATATAATAACAGTAAAAAGCATCAAAAATAAGAGGAAAATTGAAAACGTCTATCCACACTAAACACTCTATAACTCGAACAGAAAAATGAAAGAAGACGCATCCAAACAAATTAGAGTCGTGAGAGAGACCACTCGTATTTCTCGTTCAGCAACAATTCCTCCGCCTCCTCCAGAGACACGCGTACAAAAACCTGACGGTGGGTTTTCGGATGACGAACTCGAATTTATCGAATGTCTCAAAAATACATGTTATTGGACACAACTCACCGTGGGTCCGCATATGGCAGAAAAGTTTTATCAGCATATGTTAATCGCGAATTTGAAAGTGAGCGGGTATGAAAATATAGTTTATGAAGATGTATTCTCCTATAAATTCGAGGATATGAATGGGAAAGTCATCCGTATTGGCCACGGCATGAATGCGCGCACCGATGTGGAACTTCCCGACCTGAAAATCCTTTTAGAATTGAAATCCAGCAATACACCAACCAAATCAGAACATATTGCTCAATGTCGGAATTATCTCATTCATCGCACAGATTTGAATATGGGGATTGTGATCAATTTCATTTCCAAGGAAACGGCTGAAAGTTGTCCCTATGTGCAATTGGATGTTATCGTCAAAACAGGGAAATCCATCCAGATCGCCGGGACGACATTCGAGCTGCCGCAATTCATACAGTATCCACCCATATATACGAAACTTCAACCTTGTTTGTCTGAATACGTCGTGAAAGAAGAGTGGTAAATGTTTTTATTACATTTGTATTTGCTGGGTGAAAAGAGGAAAAACGTCTTTGTCGTGTGTGATGATAATAATGGCTTGTTTATACCGACTAAAATCAGTGATCAACCCGAGTACTTCTTTTTTTAGTTCCGGGTCCAACGCGTTTGTCGGTTCATCCAAAATCAGAATTTTCGAAGGATTCACCAGCCCACCAATCATATTCACAATCTGTCTCTGACCACCAGACAGATTCTCACCTAATAACCCGGCCGATTTGTTTTTGATATCTGTATTGCGGTATAACTTGGTTATTTTCGGGTATTTCAGAATTTGTTCTAAGAAATAGTCACAGACTTCTTTGTTTTTACAGCCGTATAACATATTGTCAATCACTTTCCGATCAAACAATTTCGAACTTTGATTTACGTAAGTAATTTCTTGGCGAATATAGTTCGGATCAAGTGTGGTTATATCCACATCGTCTATTGTGATCTTTCCTGCGCTACATTTATTCATCCGCAACATCAATTTCACAAAGGTCGATTTGCCGTTACCTGAACTACCCGTGATACCGATAATATTGTTTTTATCCGTATTCAAGAAATAATTACGGTCGGTGAATACACTGTTTTTGTTGTTTTCATATTTATAACTGACATTATGAAACTGGACTCTCTTGAATTCCAGATCCATTTTTTTATATTCCGCGACTTTATCTACGTCTTGATAATTATCATTGACATGTTGGAAATGGACGAGAACATTTTCAATGCGGCCGATAGAATCAATGACATTCGGAAGTATTTCGATCAAATGCGTCATCTTCTCTCGATACAACAATAAAATAGTGAATGAGGCAATAAACATGGTGATATCCACCTTCTTGTCAAAATACAAGCCGATCAGAATCCACAAAGAAAAAAGAATGATGCTGTAAATAATAGTCAATTGAAGAGTGGTATGAATATTGGATATGTTATAATAGTCCGTCCCGGTTTTCATATTGACAGCCAGTAATTCTTGAAACGAATTGATTTCGGAAGTGGATCTCCCTCTATAGATCACCTTATCAATATTATTCAGTAAATCGATTAAATGCACGTCAGAGTTGAAAATAGCATGTTCATATTCGTCGTTTGCTTTGACGAGGCTCGGTAACGCCACGGCATTATAACCGATCAACGCTATATTACCCATTAAAAATACCACACCATACATTGGATTCAAGTACGCAAAATATATGGAAGTGATAATCAAGTAAGTCATATTCGGCAGGAAATTGGAAATCACACTGTCGGTCATGTAATAAAAACAATCGGTGATGCGATTAATCGGAGAGTTCAACTTACTAAAGTTCGTTTCGCTGAATTTCTGGTTGTTGGTTTTTAGGAGTAAATCGACGACCTCTCCACGTATCCATGGCCTTATTTTCGTCAGTAACAAATTCTGGCAATAAAAATATAACCAATAGAGTGTAATAAATACGACCACGCCGGAAACAAAATACCAGAAGAATTCTCTCACCTTCGCTTCTTTTCTTTCTTGAGAAAATGTGATAATGTACGAGGTGATTTGAGTTAATACGTTGGTTTGTAAGAAACTAAAGGCTAAACTGACAAAAAATAGGGCGACCGCTGCCCATTTTTCTTTTGCAAAATATTTCTGGGCCAAAAATGTCACGAAATTCATTATATTCTTTATAGGTATATATATAATGCTGGCTTATCATGTGTTGATTCCGGTACTTTGCGCTACGGCGATGAATGGTTTCTATTACAGGAATTATAAAGACAGTTCACAGGACGATACCGAATTATTGTATTTACCGCCTGGTTATATCATTGGAATAATATGGACATTTCTGTTTGCGTTATTGGGATATGTCCATTTCATGTTGTACAGGTTAAAAAATAGATCGAATTATGCGTCCATGTCCGTCATATTCTTCATAGTGTTTTCACTCGCTTATCCGGTAGTTCAAGCAATAGATGAATATTACGCATATTTCTTTAATTTGATCGCCCTGATTGTATCATGTGTAGTCGGGTTCATTGTCTTGACATATTCAAAACAAATATTCCTATACTTGATTCCTTTATTGGCATGGGTGTCCTATGTGAATGTGGTTGTACTGTATAATATTTTGGAAAGTTGAAAAGAATAAAATGTCATTGTAATACAATTAATACAATTACAAAAATGGCGACAAAGAATACCCGACCGAAAAAAAGGCGGAAAACATTAAAAACATCCAGTGTGAGGAGAATCGCCCATATAATAAATCCGGTCACAGTTCAAATGGCATACGATGAATTCGTCAAATTGAAAGAAATAATGACATGCGCCAAAGCGAAACAAACGTCGGCAAGGACGACTTTGGGGAATAATGTAGTAGATGCATTTACGTTGCGCGAGAGACTCCATACCAAAGGGAATCAAGGTATCAGTTTTTACGAGTTTTGGTATCATCGGAAAGAGTATATGCGGAAACCGTACGTGAAGAAGATGTTGGATTTTTACAAGTCCCGTGAAATAGACGACATCCGTAAATTCAAGTACATTTATAATTTATATTTTTCCTCTATCTCTATTTTCCGTCCGATAGTGGCCATAGATATTTACTGTCAAGTAAAAGCAAAACGTGTTCTTGATTTTACAATGGGTTGGGGTGGAAGATTGGTGGGCGCTTGTGCTCTCTCACTGGAAGCATATTATGGAATCGATTCAAATAAACATTTAGAAACCCCGTATTCCGAAATGGTCAATATGCTTACATCCGTACCCGGTCATAAAACGTCTATCCATCTTCAATTCAAAAACGCTCTCTCGGTAGATTATTCAAAAATGGATTACGATACCGTATTGACGTCGCCGCCTTATTATGATTTGGAGCAATATCGAGGCATGCCCGATTTTAAAACCAAAGAAGAGTGGAACGAAACGTTCTATAAACCATTGATCCTGAAAACATACGAATATTTGAAAAAAGGAGGAAATTATTGTCTCAATGTACCTGAAACTATTTACGAAGATTGTTGCCAACCGGTACTGGGGAAATGTACGAAAAAAATGGCGTTGAAAAAAGGCGAGCGGAATATCGGAGGTAAATACAAAGAATATATTTATATTTGGGAGAAGAATTAGAAAAGTGGTCATTTTCTCTTCATCGTTTTCCTCAGCAATTTCTTATTTTTATTTTCGGATGCAAAAGGGTATATCATTTCTTTTTCTCTCATATTCATCAACTGATGTCGGAATGCAACTAAACTGTCGGCCATTTCATGGTTGGTTTGACCACGATAGCGTACTCCATATTTTTTCGCAAGCCGTGTTATTTCTTGTTTCTTTGTTTTTTTGTTTTTACGTGTTGTGTTCATGTTATATTCTTGGGTTATTTATACTTTTAATAAAAGGTATAAATGTAAGAAATAATATAAGTCTAAAGGTATGCTTTATGTTTCATTTACCTGTTTACCCACCCGCATCGGCAATATAAACATCGTATTGGATTCAATAAAGTTGCAAACACTTCAACCAGACCGGATAATAATACACTACCCGAAGAAATGTATTCGTCTTGAAAAAGAATACGATGTGGAAGAACTTCGATCACGAATCAAAACTCACGACTTGAGACACAAAATTCATATTAACGAGACGATTGATTATGGACCAATTACAAAAGTATTTCCCCTTCTTGGCATGGATTTGTCCGACGAGGATATCATTATTGTAATCGATGACGACAACTATTACAACAAATATCTTTTTGGAGAGTTGTACAGGAATATTATGAGAGAAGAATCGTGTTTTTGTGTTTCGGGATTGGTTTATCCTACGACTTTAGATTCTCAATACATGTGTATTCGTCCAGGAAATGACTGCCAATTGATGGAAGCTGCATTCGGGTACATTATTAAAAAGAAATTCATTCAATCAGATCTGAGTAAATGGATAATCGAGGCACATTCTACAGAAGATATTAAGAAACAAAATTTCATGAATTCGTTTCTTTCGGATGATTATGTTTTCGCCAGATATTTAGACACAAAGCAAATAAGGAAAAAAGTAATTGAGTTTACCCCACTTGTTTATAAATCGAATACGTTTTGTGCGAGCGAATGTAAATCAAGCGACTCNCTGAGTTCGTTGGAGTTGAACTTGAATAAATATGTCCGATCCGAAATCGAATTAAGATTGCGGAAACTGGTATAGGATGTATCAAAATAATTGTTTATTGATCGACGTCGGCAATCCATGCCCAAATAAAATCATATAGATTAACACAAACGCTGCTAATAATATACTACGGTTTTCAGCAACCACTTGGGTTTGACCAAGAATATATATCATAAATACGTACAACAGAATACCGATTATAACGGAATGCAACAACATCATTCGGCCACTTTCCATTTATCTTTTATATATTTTACCGGAGATAAAATATATAGGCTAAAATCATTAACAAGTAACAACGGGTCGTTTTGTCGTTGTCTGATTGTATTCAATATATGAAATGTCTAAATTGGCACAATGGCCGATAAGTTTGAAAATATAATCCCCCTGCGAAGTGGCAACTCCTATTTTCTCTGTTGTTTTTACCAGCGGAACACAGCAATGTACAGAAGAAGCGGCTTTTTTTTCATCATCGTGACATTGGACAACCGACAATTCATTTAATTCTTTCTGTAGAGTCATTTTACGTTTAAAAATAATGTAGTCATTTGCACTACTTTGATTAATCGCGTCTCCTGGTTTTGTACTAGAGAATGGATTGGGTCGTCTTACCCATTGGGTTCTTTTTTCGATCATTCCTTTTGAACTTAATACCGACGGCTTTACCACGTTACTGTTTTCCGTAGTATGTATGCTCGTTGTTTTTAATTCTTCTATAAGATACTGTCCTCCACCTGAACCGTATCCGCGAAAAGCAGTGCCACTTGCAGGCGTCCCTATATTTGACCTGGAAAAGGAGGTTTGTCCAATAAATCCTTGATTTCTATGAGTTCCATTTAATGCAAATTGCGGTTGATTGACACTGTTGTTTTTATATTTATGCGCCGTTTTTCTTTTCAATGTGGCAAGCGACATCTATATATAATTATGAAAGAAGATAAAAAAAGAATTATGTACCCTTTATATAATAAAAAAAAGCATGGTCTTGTCAGAAATTCTAAAAAACGCGAAAATCGAATATGATGAATCGAATCAGTTAGACAAAAAAGATAAAGACCATACATCTGCATTATATCTCGTGGAATTATTAAGCAATAGTGACAAAGAATATGTAGTCGCATTAGGCGCACCAAGAATGGAACATGCAGATAAAGGTGTTGTCTATTATCCCATCTATTTAGTTAGTGCTAAAAACAGAATCAAGGCCAAAATCGGCGTGTTCGAAGTGGAAACTGCTAAAACGATCTCTTTGGTAGACGACGACGGAGATATAGATTTGAATAAATTAGGCGACCCTTTGCTTTTCTCTTTCGCCACAGAAGAGTATTTAGATAGATACGGAAGCAAACATACCCAAATGGACGACGTTTCCCCGCCTCCAAAAAAAGAAGACAAAAAAGAAGAAGAAGAAGAAGAGGTCCAAAAAGAAGAAAAAGAAGACGAAAAAGAAGAAGAAGAAGAAGAAGAAGAGGAAGAAGAGGAAGAAGAGGATGAAGTAGATCAGCTCAAGAAAGCAACGAAAGAAAAAGAAAAAGAGAAAGAGAATAACCTTATAAAAGAGGACGAAAGAATCACGTTGGATAATCTATTCATTAAAGAAGACCCGCTACCCGCCGTTTCTTCCTGGCCAACGGAGACAAGAGAAGATTCAGTTAAAATGAAAGAGATATTCAAAAACAATAAAAGCACCACCTCCAATTGGGTAGTCAAATTCATGAAAAATAAAGAGTATAAAATCCATCCAGTGGAATCGAACGGAGACTGTTTTTTCGCCACGGTTCGTGATGCGTTTGCGCAAATCGGATATAAAACGACCGTGGCAAAACTTCGGAAAATGTTATCCCAGGAAGTCACCGTGGAATTATATGAAAATTATAAAGTAATATACGAAGGCATATCTAATGAGAAAAAAAACGCCGACGAGGAAATTCAACGACTTGAAAAAGTAAATAAGGAGTTGAAAACCCAAAGCGAAAAAACAAACAATGCCAAGCATCAGCAAGATATACTGAACGAAGCGGTAAAAACCAAACAGGAATACGCGATTCAAAAAATGCAAAGGGGGGGTGCAGACGATTTGTTGCAAGAATTCGGGTTTATGGAACATATTCATAGTATAGAAGACCTGAAAGAATACGTTCAAACTCCGAGTTATTGGATAACGACATGGGGAATTTCACAACTGGAATTGTTATTGTCTGTAAAATTTATTATCTTGGAAGAAACGGAAGATTACGATTCCGTGATTCGATGCACTCAGGCAAACGATGACCAAAGTGCATATACCACGTGGGATCCAAAATATTACATTATGGTGAATTACACGACTATTCACTACGAGCTAATATCATACAAAGACAAAAAGATTTTTCTCTTCGGTGAAGTACCTTATGACATAAAAGTAAAGGTGATTAAAGCGTGTATTGAAAACAACGAACAGATATACTACGCTAAAATACCGGCTTTCCGCCAATTCCGAAGCGAACTGGGAATACCGGAACAAGATCAAGCGAAGCAGTCGGAACACGCGAAGCAGTCGGAACA
>JGI25920J50251_10000017_pt1 | contig 53698 bp, 52 predicted proteins | sample LauGreBMM110DCMD_2_FD_50251 | JGI IMG/M metagenome (IMG submission 50251) | reverse complement strand
TGGTTTCTTTGAGGCGATGATTGAAAGGGTGAGCTCGCGTGTCTCGGCCGGGTCGGCAGGGACAATAACCTCCATATTCGGCAGTGCACGCAGAACGGCGATATCTTCTAAGGCGTGGTGGGTNTAGCCCTGGCTGCCATAGGCATAGCCGGCACCGACTGAGACGACCACAACAGGGTTATTCATCAGNCAGACATCGTTTCGTATCTGCTCNAGACATCGAAGCGTTGGGAAATTGCCGATGCTATAGACAAATACTCGCTTACCAGTAGATGCATATCCAGCGGCCATACCCATCATCGCCTGTTCATTTACCCCAGAGTTAATAAATTGACCGGGCAGCTCTTTTTCAAAGTTATCGAGGACCCCATAACCCAAATCACCGGTCATCAAAATAATATCTGGATCTTTCTTTGCCGCCTCCAGCAAGGTTTTAACAAAAGTATCGCGCATCAGTAGTTCTTATCTAACTGCGCAAAGGCTGCACTCACATCATCGGTACTTGGTGATTTGTAATGCCACAACACGGTGTTCTCCATAAAATCCACACCCTTGCCCTTTGTCGTATCGGCGATAATGCACATGGGTTTGCTCTGTGATGAGAGTGCCTTCGTGAGTTGGGAGTAGTCATGGCCAGGTACGTTTTGAACCTGCCAACCAAAGGCGGCCCACTTATCGGCAAATGGCTCTAACTTCAAAGTATCTTCGGTATAGGTCAGCGATTGGATCCTGTTGCGATCAATGATGACGACTAAATTATCTAAGCCATGGTGATTGGCGATCATCGCCGACTCCCATGTCGTGCCCTCATCGCACTCGCCATCAGACATAACGATAAATACCCGTCCCGCGCTGGCATCTCTCTTACGAGACATTGCAATCCCAACTCCGTAGGGAAGACCATGACCCAAAGATCCAGTCGATAGTTCAACTCCGGGCACCCCTTTTGATGTTACGTGTCCACCCAGGGGTGCATCGTCTTTGCAGTACTGAGAGAGCCAGTCTTTGGGGAAGAATTTTTGAAGTGCTAACACCGAATAAAGCGCCGCTGCTGAATGGCCTTTCGATAAAATGACGATGTCACGATCNGCATCNTTCATATTATCGGCGCNGATATTTGCCNCACCTGCATACAGCACACTTAAAATATCAACGACAGATAAGGCCGATGCCACATGCGATGCTTGGGCAGCACTTGTCATCTCGATGATTTCATGACGGGCGGCCAGTGCAAGCTCTGCCGCTGATGTGAAGGGCGATGTGCTATCAGACAACTTGGCGCCCTTCCACTTGTTCGAATATATGGCTAAGGATAGTAATATAGGAGTATAAATACCGCTTCTATAATCGATAGGAGCCCGTGCCGATAGACTTTACCTTGAGTCTAATAAAGGGGGAGTATCGTGAAAGCGGTAATTCTTGCAGGCGGCCTGGGTACACGTCTTCGTGAGGAGACAGAGTTTCGCCCAAAGCCGATGGTTGAAATCGGTGGCCGCCCTATCCTCTGGCACATCATGAAGACACTCTCAACGCAGGGCATCAATGATTTTGTAATCTGCCTGGGCTATAAGGGAGATTTCATCAAAGATTATTTTATGAATTATGAGGCCCGCACCCATGACATCACCGTCAAACTTGGTGAAAATGAAGGTTCTGTGCAACATAAAAAAGTAAAAACCGAGAATTGGTCAGTCACTCTTGCTAATACAGGATTAGCAACAATGACTGGCGGGCGAATCCACAGTATTAAAGAGTATGTACAAGGCGAACAGTTCTTATGCACATATGGCGATGGTGTCGCCGACATTGACTTAAAGGCGTTGACTACATTTCATAACTCCCACAAAAAGACGGCGACAGTGACGGCCGTGCGACCCACCAACCGCTTTGGTGCAATGCAACTCGATGAAAACAATACGGTCACAGAGTTTGCTGAAAAACCACGGGCTGAAAAATGGGTCAACGGTGGCTACTTTATCTTTGAGCCCGGAATCTTTGATTATCTTGATGCCGAGTGTGTTCTAGAGAAAGCCCCACTCGAAAAACTCTCTAAAAAAGGCGAACTCAAAGCCTACAAACATGATGGCTTTTGGCAACCCATGGATACTTACCGTGAATCACAGGATCTCAATGAGTTGTGGGATAACAACCAGGCTCCTTGGAAAATTTGGTGATCTCTCTCTATGTCTAGTTTTTTGAAGGATTACAAAGGCAAGTCGATTTTAATCACCGGTCATACTGGCTTTAAAGGTGCATGGCTAGCGCGAATATTAGTTTTAGCTGGCGCCGATGTTTATGGCCTGGCTCTTGCCCCCGAAGAAAAATCTCTATTTTCAATCATCGGTGATTTAGGCATGAAAGAGAGCACGATCATCGATATCAGAGATCGCGCTGCCATCGAGAACTACTGCAGGACACATAGATTTGATGGCATCTTTCACCTTGCCGCACAGCCACTAGTGCGCCACTCGTATAAAGAGCCAATTGAAACATTTGAGACAAATGTTATGGGCACAGCCAATCTGCTCAATGCAGTAGTCAATAACAAATCTGCGGCATGGGTTGTAGTAATCACTACCGATAAGGTTTATAGAAACGTTGAAAAATTAGGTGGTTACACCGAAGATGAGGCTCTCGGCGGCAAGGATCCATACAGTGCAAGCAAGGCCGCGACCGAGATGGCAATATCGGCCTGGCAGACAATCGCGGCAGGGTTAGAGCAAAAGATTGTCATCGCTTCGGCCCGTGCTGGAAATGTAATTGGCGGNGGTGATAGCGCCCAGGATCGATTGATCCCGGATTTAATCCGAGGTTTCCATGCTGGGATCAAAACCGTGATTCGAAATCCAGCATCTATTCGTCCATGGCAACATGTCTTAGATCCTCTCAATGGTTATTTAATGATGGGATCGGCGCTGATGGCAGGTCGCACAATCTCGCGCGCATATAACTTCGGCCCAGGAGATGAATCCAAGTTAACTGTCAAAGAGATGGCTGACTTTGCATGTACTCAGTGGGATGGTGCCAAGGGCATCGATATTCAGATCGATCCATCGGCAGTTCATGAATCTGGGCTCTTATGGCTTTCATCAGATCTAGCGGCCAAAGAGTTAAGATGGAGCAATCGATTCGAGGCCTTTGAGGCGATCACCTGGACTACCGATTGGGAGAGAGCGGCTATGAAAACCTCTCCATTATCGGCGCTGGATATGCAGATACATGATTTCTATGGGGCTAAGCCATGAAGAAAATCTCAGTAATCACGCCCTGCTATAACGAGGAGGTAAATGTAGAGATCTGTGCGCAGGAGCTGCGAAAGGTAATGAAGGAACAGCTTCCAGGTTATGACTACGAACATATCTTTGCAGATAATGCATCTACTGACTCTACGTTAGCAAAACTACGCGAGATTGCGGCAAAGGATGAGAAAGTCAAAGTTATCTCTAATAGCCGCAATGTCGGGCCATTTAGAAATATGTGGAATGGTATGAAGAGTGCAACAGGAGATGCCGTTATTCCACAACTAGCCGCGGATTTGCAGGATCCGCCTTCGGTAATCCCTGAGTTTGTAAAGAGCTGGGAGGCCGGCTTTTTAGTCACCTACGGAGTCCGAGCCAAACGCGAAGAGCCGATAATCATGCGCATGGCCCGCGGGCTTTACTATCGAATCATTAAAAAGTTTGCCGCCGCAGTCATTCCTCTTAACTCTGGAGAGTTCTTGCTGGCAGATAAGAAAGTCATTGAATCGATTTTGGTGGTGGATGATCAGTATCCATATATCAGGGGGTTAATCGCTCAGACAAGTGTGAAGAGTGCTTCAGTTTCATATACCTGGGTAAAGCGTGAGCGAGGCAAATCTAAAAATAATTTTATATCCCTAATCGATCAAGCGATTAACGGCTTTGTATCGACCTCACGCGTTCCGGCACGTTTAGCGCTACTCGGCGGCTTCATCCTCTCCTTCTTAGGCTTTGCATATGCCATCTTTACCCTCATCATGGCCTTTGTCTCAGGTGGAAGCTCTCCAGTTGGAATCCCAACGATTATCGTGGGTATCTTCTTACTTGGTGGCGTTCAGCTTTTATTTCTTGGCCTTATCGGTGAATATATTCTGAGTATCCACGGACAGGTGCGGCGCACACCGCCCATGTTTGAAGTAGAGCGGATTAATTTCAAGGAAAAGAATGGCTAAAAAACATCGGAACTCCAACCAAAGGCAATCTGCAAAATCCACTCCAACTGAGAGTTTNCCAACCCCTATCGCCTTAGGCATCAAAGCCTTTGCATTAACCGGTCTCTTAATCTTCGCAGTTCAACTACTGCGCGGTCCGGCACAGAGTGAGAGTCCTGATAAAGCGATCTACCTATTATCGCTGCTCATCGCTGGTGTTTTTCTCTTAATTGGTTTTTCAAAAGTGGGTAAAACAACTGGCAGATACCTCTACGGTTCACTGGCATTTCTAGTCACCGCAGTCGGAATAGGCGGTGTGGAAGAGCACGAGCCGATCAATGGTGTCGTACTCTCAGATCGACTCTGGTTGGGCTTTGGGCCATATGTTCTGCTTTTGGCTCTTCTGATCACACCGATTGTCCTCAAGATAATCGAGTGGCGTAGTTTAAATCCGCTCTGGAAAGTGCTTTTAAGCACCCTCTTTTTCATCAATGCAACTCTAGTTATCCCAAGTTTCTGGCAAAGTGCGGCAAATGTGATCGATGCCGACCACTCCGAGTATGTAATCAATGAATTAATAGCTCCACTTGTTGGATACTGGCCATACTCAGACTTCATCCCGCAGTATCAGAGCTTCTACGGTTTTTTACTTAAACCATTTACTGGCTCCATGAGCGCTGCTGCAATCTCAAACCTGGCACTCATAGCTTTAACGATTATGAGTTTTATAACCTTGATTCTTGGGGTATATATTGCATTTAGAGCCCTTGATCGCCGCTCGATTGTCTTGGCAACGGGCTTAATCATTCCCATAACCTGCCTAACTCAATTTCCCGTTCGCGAGGGGTATTTAGGCTCAATAGCGGCATTGCTCTCTGGTCTTTCCATTCGAATATTTCCAGGTCTTGTACTGATCACTCTTCTCATTCTCCTTATCCGAAAGAGCTCTGCTAGCCCTGCAAGTAAGAGAGCGCTGGCTTACCTACTCTTCGGCCTTTTGGCGGGGATAACAACCTGGCAGTCTCAAGATTTCGGAATCGCTGCCGTTGTTACCTCCTATCTCACCATCGCCTTTGCAAGTTCGCATCGGATCTTTGAGGTTAAAAACACTATCTTCGCCCTCATCGGCTACTTACCTGGCTTTGCCTTGTATCCCATCATCGCGAGTGCGAGCGCAAACCCTGTTGATTTCAAATTCTTCCTCTTCTTTGCCCGCCAGTTTGGCTCTGGTTTTGGCGCAGAGCGTATTCGCACCCCTGGTCCTGTTCTATTTATCCTGCCGCTTTTGGTCTTACTCGTCGTGGTCCACGGAATCTATCTGTATAACTCAAAGAAGAGCACTAGCCAAAGCGGTGATTACTCACTCAATAGCTTGATTGGATTTTCATTTGGCCTCTGGTCATTATTTGGTTTCACTTACTACCTCAATAGATCCTANGCCTCAGGCCAGATGCAGGTCTTATTCCTGCCATTGGCGATCTCGCTAGCGGCCTTTGTCGGAATATTGATGAAGGAGCCGGTTAAGTCCCTAGTATTTGGAGATCTTGCGAGAGGCTTTATCTTCTCATCTCGTAATATGAAAGAGCGAAACTTTGCTTGGGTGCTACCACTGCTTTTGATTATCTCAATTCCATTTGCCTCACTCTTATTGACACCAAATCCATCGGTTGAGATGAAGCGAATCAATGAGGGCAAAACCACTCCCCGCTGGCCCAAGGCGACGATTCTGGCATCGGTAAGTGATGCCAAAGCAGCGGCCCTTTACGCCACAAACAATGGGCAATCAATCGGATTCTTTGGGGCATCCTCCTATTACGTTGAAAAAGAGACGGGAGTTAAATCAGTTTCGATTCTCAACTCCCCATTTGATTTGTTTATGAGTCAAAAGACTGCGCAGGTATCNTGTGAATATATCTTTAAGATAAATCCAGATACTCTTGTCGTTAGTGATGAAGGAGCAAATCTCTTTCAATTTGAGGGTAAGACCCTCTGTAATGCTTACATCCAACAGGATGTTCCAGGGGTTCGCCCTGGTCACTTTGCCGTAAAAGTCACGAAATAATTTCATTAAAGATATTAAGGAGTAAGAGTCAATGGAGATTGCGACAAAGTGCCCGATCTGTGAGAGTTTAGGAAATGCCGTTCCGGTATATCCATCAAATGTAGATGAAACGAGTTTTTCTACTGAAGTCTTTTCGGCTCGCAGATTGCCCGATCGACGTCACTACCAATGGGTGCGCTGTAAATCCTGTACTTTGCTCCGCTCAGATCCTGTATTAGATGTGGATCTTGAGAAGTTATATGTCGAATCCACTTTCGATTATTCAACTGAGATCGATGGCTTGAAGAAGACGTATCTCAAACTAGTCAGTAAAGCGCTCAAGGGTAAGAGTTTTAAAAAATCTATCTTTGAAGTCGGTGGTGGAAATGGGTTTTTCCTTGAGGCGGCAAAGGACTCACACTTTGCCCAAGTCACAGGTGTAGAGCCCAGCACCGAGGCGATTAATGCGGCCCGAGCCGATATTAAACCGCACATGATCGCNAGCATGATGAAAGATGGTGTTCTAAAGGAAAACTCATTTGAAGTTGGGGCCATGTTTCACACCCTCGATCATTTGAGTGATCCAGTCACAACGCTCAACGACTGCTTGCGCGCACTTGAACCTGGGGGAGTCTTCGTCGTGGCCATCCACAATGAGCGCTCTTGGTCAGCGCGCTTAATGGGAGAGCGATCACCGATCATCGATGTCGAACACACCCATCTCTACACTCTCAAATCTGGTGAGGCTCTATTTAGAAAGATTGGATTTACCGATGTGAGATCTGGTGCCTATAACAACCACTACTCATTGGCCTATATTCTGCATTTGATTCCGATATCCCGAACTTTCAGAAAGCGAATTTTAGAGAGCTTCATAGGCAGCGTGCTCAGTAAGATCAAAGTAGTCCTGCCACTTGGCAATATGTGGGTGGCAGGGGCCAAGCCCTAGCCGCTCTAGGCCTATTACCCCCTCACAGATTCTGGATGGGAACAAATCAGGGATACGAGTTAAAGTACGGCTGTGCGAAAAACCCCCTTCGGCTACAACACTGCCCGCAATCGCCTCGCTGTGCTTCTGAGCACGGTTTTTGCAATCACCTCGCTGGGCTTAACTCCTGCCATAGCCGTTGATGAGCGTGTAATCGATATCGTCTCGGTGAGCTGGGCCGGCTCCGTAGAACTACCTGCATCGGTCAATGAGTTAGAGATTCTTATCAATACCGAGGTTAACGCTAGCTGGAGAGTATTTACGAAGCTTTATGGGGATACCAAAGACCGCACAGTCTCCTTTGTCACCGGTAAGACCTTGCGCACTCCAATTATTTTGAATTCGAAGATGGCATGCGTGGGTGCGCCTTCAAGTGATTTCATGCGTCTGATGCGTCAAGAGGCATACAGTCGTCTTGGCATCAACGACACTAGCAATCGATATTTACTCATTGCAGCGCCAAAAGCTGGCTGTATCTGGTCTGGGCGCGCGCAATTGGGTAGCCCAGAATCGCGTGAGGGCACAATGGTCTTGCACGATAGTGGTGATAGCTACGTTATTACCCACGAGCTAGGACACACATTCGGTCTTGGGCATACTAATTTTTTACGCTGTGAAAATGCTGCCTCTGATGGTCCTTGGGGCGATACATGTAAAGCCGTTGAATATGGTGGATCCATAGATGTCATGGGCAATGTGGCAACTAATTCACCATTGAATACATATCACCAATGGCGCATGGGCTTACTCGATGACTCACAGGTCAAACAGGTCTGGCAGAGTGAGACGTTAACTCTTGCCCCATCGGATTTTGCAAATGGCCTGCGTGCGATTTATATCCGCGATGGCAAGGCTGCATACTGGGTCGAGTATCGTCGCACATTAGATGGTGTGGGATACAAGCCAGGCTTAGTCATCTATCGGATCGATCCACCACCAATCTCATCGATTGTCTCCCCCAACCCTCAAAGCGCGGCAAACGATGAATTTACCGCCTTGAGCACAGATATTTGGATGCTCAATCTGGATAGTTTTAAATATTTGAACTCAACAATTAGTGGTGGGTCGATGACGGCCGTCTCTGCGACAACGTATTCAGGGAATGTATCTTTTAGCGCAGTGCCATCAGAGACAGGGGCGATCCTCACTATCAAGAAAAAACCTGATGTCACGCCACCTCCTACACCTGAAATCATCCCATTGAACGAGTGGCGCTCTCCAAAGACCACCATTATCAAACCTGGCTATGGCGATGTAGATACCGAGATCACATCATTTCAAGCGTTGATAGATGGAACCGTCAGCGATTTACCAGTCACGTTAGTGGAGCGATGGTTTCCCACATACCTGAGCCCCTTTAGTGCCCCAAAGACAGTACAAGTTCGCGATCTTCCAGAGGGTGCATACTCTTTCTCTCTGCGAGCAATAGATATAGCCGGCAATAAGAGCCCGTGGTCAACTGCCATGAAGGTCGTCACTGATCGCAGTCGTCCTGTCGTGACAAATGAATTTAATCTCACTGCAATTGAAGGTAACCAAGTCTCCTTGGCCTGGAGCGGTGCTAAAGACAGCGGAACAGGCCTTTGTCAGATGAATCTAGTCAATAGCGAGGGATTAGTCCTACAACGCAGTACGGCAAAGAGCGCTCCTGCCATCTCAGTCACAAGTGGTATCGCACTGCAGGCAACTGCTCAGGTATTTGACTGTATCGGCAATGGAATTACTGGAGATTTATCTCTCACACATTCCGTGACTCCGGCTACGAAATCCTCACGAACAGGTAAGTGGTCATCGGCCTCTGATGTATATGGCGTTGGAGCCCTTAAATGCTCTGGTAAATGTACGGCTAGTTTCACAACTACGGGCCGGCTCAATGTCTTATCAGGTGCTGGAGCGGGCGTTGTTAGCAGCGGTGCAAAGACCCTTGCCACAATTACAGACTCCAAAGCAGCCAAACTACGTATCGGTGCAACTATCGATTTAGGTGCAAGCAAGAAAGCCATACGAATCACCGGCTCAAACTTTGTCGTAATTGGATTAAGTACCGTTAGCTCTTCTTTTACCAATTCAAAAGATCTAGACCGCTTACCAGCAATCACCGATCCATCTCTGACCGATGCCAAGCAGATCGCTATGGCAAAATTCGGATTCATAGCCAGTGATTTCAGCCAGGAGTGGACGGTCTTGCCGATGGCACGCGGAACAACCCTTGAAGATCCCTCCCTTGATTTGTGCAATGCAACTTATCTATCTGAGAGTCAGCGCATTGAGCGCCGACAAGTAACGGCTACTAAAATCGGCTCCCCCTTCATATTCTTATCCTCTGAAGTCGTCAGATACTCTTCCGTTGCCGCCGCTCAATCTGCGCAAAAAGAGTTAGTGAAAGCAGTAGCCCAATGCGTTATCGATAAAGGCTACAAGGATGCAACTGGAGTGGTAGTTCCTTATGTATTCAGTGAGATTAAGAACATTCCGAATGGACTGGTCGGCGATGACTCCCGTGTCTTAGTGCGTGCTCAGATAGATTCCGGAGACCAGGCCCGCCAACTACTTGGCTTCTACCAATTCAATGCTCAAGTGTTGACCGGCCTCTATGTGATGACGGCGAGCCAGACGGGCTTTAGCGATGCTCAGGTAGCAACCTGGCTACAAGTTGCCCTCACAATGGCTCAACGACTCAAGGGCTAAGCACCCCGAATCCAGCGAAAAAAATAGGCTAGCCTTTGTTGGTACCCAATACCCATAAGGAGTTATAGTGAAAAAACGCTTTGGAATTTTCTCCGCCGTTGTTATTGCAGCGGCACTCACACTCACAGGATGTTCATCATCAGATTCAGCCGTCTCTGAAGTGGCATCATGTGCAAAGGCAGATCTTGCAACAGTCACTGAAGGCAAGCTGACGATTGCAACAGGTGAGCCTGCTTACTACCCATGGATCATCGATGATAAGCCAGAGACTGGAAACGGTTTTGAAGGTGCGGTCGCATACGCAGTTGCAACCCAACTTGGATTTGATGCAGCCGATGTCGTTTGGGTCCGCACAACATTTGACTCAGCCGTGACACCAGGTGAGAAGAGTTTTGACTTCAACTTGCAGCAGTTCTCAATCACAGAAGAGCGTAAAGCGGCCGTTGACTTTTCATCGCCTTANTACACAGCACCACAAGCAATCGTTTCATTCAAGGGNAGCAAGATCGATGGAAAGACCACTCTTGCAGATCTCAAAGNCGCCAAGCTTGGCGCAGCAGTGGGAACAACATCACTTGATGCCATTGAGAACCAGATTGGTTTAACTCCGCAGGTATTTAACGACAATGCAGCCGGTGTTGCAGCGCTCAAGAACAAGCAGATTGATGGTCTCGTTGTTGATCTTCCAACAGCCTTTTATCTCTCTGGCGTTGAGGTTCCCAATGGAATCATCGTTGGACAACTTCCATCAACTGGCTCTGGAGATCAATTTGGTCTCTTGATGTCAAAGGGATCTGCTTTGACAACCTGTGTTTCAGGNGCNGTNGATGCNATCAGCGCCGATGGAACATTGGCAGCGATTACAGATAAGTGGCTTGCAACGGATGCAGGTGCACCTGCCTTGAAGCCGTAATAGGTAAGTAAGAAGTAAACACGGTAGTTTGGCGGCCATGACAGAGAGCAAAAACTCTGCGTGGTCGCCAAGCTCACGTGAGATTGAGCGCGGTAAATCTCGGCGCGCGATGAGTCGCAAACACACTGGAATCGCCCTCGCATCATCTTTTGTCGTCCTTGGGACCTTAGCTATAGTTTTGATGACAAGTCCAGGCTGGGAGAGTGTTAAATCAACTTTCTTTGACGTTGATTATGGCCGTGAAGTTCTTCCAAAGGTTATCAAAGGGCTATGGATCAACATTCAACTGACATTTATGGGTGGCGCAGCAATAGGTGTCATCGCACTTGGGTTAGCACTTATGCGAACGACAAAATCACCGGCGCTTACCCCCTTTAGATTTCTAGCCACGGCCTACGTTGATATTTTCCGTGGCGCACCCCTGATCCTGATCATNTTGTTAGTTGGATTCGGTGTTCCCGCCCTTGGGCTCAAAGGGATCTCTGGAAATGTCATCTTCTTAGGAACGGTCGCAGTTGTTCTGACCTATTCGGCCTATGTTGCCGAAGTCATTCGAAGTGGAATCCTCTCNATCCATCCCAGCCAGCGGGCCGCGGCAAGGTCATTGGGATTGACCTCAGGCCAGACGATGCGCTTTGTGGTGCTGCCTCAGGCGATCAGGCGTGTCGTGCCACCTTTGCTCAATGACTTTGTCTCACTTCTGAAAGACACAGGTCTGGTATCGATCCTCGGTGTGACCGATGCCGTGAGAGCGGCACAGATCAATGCCAGCCGCACATTTAACTACACCCCATATGTTGTTGCAGCCATCTTATTTTTGCTCATCACTATCCCAATGACGCGCTACACAGATCGGGCGATCAGGCAGCGCACACAGGCTCAGAACTCAGAGGGTGCTACCTAATGGNTAATGTCTTAGAGTTAAAAAATATCCGTAAATCNTTNGGNACCGAAGTCGTCCTTGATAATCTCTCAATGGTTGTCCCAGAGCACACCGCAACGGCGTTAATCGGGGCATCGGGCTCAGGAAAATCAACACTTCTTCGATGTATCAATCTCCTGGAGACAATTGATGATGGTCAGATTTTTTTAGATGGCGCTGAGATTTCTGATCCACTCATTGATGTAGATCAAGTACGTCGAAAACTAGGGATGGTCTTTCAATCTTTTAACTTATTTCCGCACAAAACAGTTCTTGAAAATATCACTTTGGCACCGATCAAAGTACAAGGTAAAAGCAAAGATGAAGCTATTGAAGCGGCAGAGAAATTACTCGAGCGCTTTGACCTATCTGACAAAGCAGATCAATATCCAGATCGCCTCAGCGGTGGCCAGCAACAGCGCGTCGCAATCATTCGCTCNCTGGCCTGTAATCCACGCTTGCTCTTATTGGATGAGATTACATCGGCCTTGGATCCGGTNTTAGTCAACGAGGTCCTCAGTATTGTGCGTGATTTGAAGAGTGATGCGATGACGATGGTTCTGGCAACGCATGAGATGGGCTTTGCCACACAAGTTGCCGATGAAGTATGTTTCTTAGAGTCGGGAAATATCCTCGAACGCGGAAGTGCCGAACAGGTTTTACATAATCCACAAAATCCAAAGACGCAGGAGTTCCTNCGGCGNGTCCATCAAGCGGGTCGGCTGTAATGAAGAGTTTTCCACAGATTGCTACTCCACTTCTNGCCTATGCTGCTGGTGATGCATTTGGTATTTATTATGAATTCTTAGAACATACCCCTAAAGACATTCCACAAATTTTATTGCCAAAAGAGGGGTGGCCCTTTGGCGGAGTTAGCGATGACACACTNCTCTCAATTCTGACTATAAAGTCATTAAACAAGAAAACACCAGCAGATGCAGCNGCTTCTTTTCTTGATGAGTTGCATCAAGCCGTTCCGCGCTTGCGAGGCCTTGGACCTACGACNAGAACTGCGCTGGGATTAGAGGTACAAGTGGGTGAACGTGGTGTTATTGGTGAAACAAATGGAGCAATTATGCGCACCGCCTTATGCGGTTTATTCATCAAAGATGATCGCGATGAGTGGATAAAGGCTTTGGTNGAGGTAACACATAAATCTTCAAAGGCGATCGAATGTGCTCAAATTGCTGCAGGATTATTCGCAGGNGAAGAATTTCCTAANTACNCAGATTGGTCTCCACCTATTGTTGGGATTTCACTTGATCCATTGGAAACCTTACAGGCTGTTGTGTGGGTAGCTAAAAGGGCAGCGACTGTTGCTGATGCTTTTGCTCTCGCATGTTCCTTAGGGGGAGACACTGATACCGTCGCGGCTTTAGCCGGTGCACTTTTTGCAGCTCGCTGGCCAGAAAAGAGTGATTTTTACTCCATTCCTTGGCTTAATGATGTTAAGTGGGATGAGATCGAAGAAGATCTTCGGGAGTGCGCACAGATGTTGGAGCAAGTAAGTGGCTAGAAAGGTTTGGGTACATGGCCCAATCGCATTAGATACTGTCGTACATGTCTCAAAATTTCCTACGCCAGGGTCATTTATGAATTCACTTCGTACAGAGCAAAGAACTGGTGGAACTTCTGCAAATATTGCACTTGGACTTAGTACTACTTCGGTAGAAACGGGATTTGTAAGTTATCTAGGAAATGATGAAATTGGGAGGCAACTCTTAAGTGTCTTAGAGCAAAGTGCAATCAAGGATCTAGTAATCACTTATTTTGAAGACAAAACTTCTCAAACTCTAATTTTAGTAGATGAAAATTTTGAACGTACAATTATTTCTATGACTACTCCACATTTGCGAGAACTTCGGATGGATAATGTTCCTTTAAATGTCGGTGATATTGTTGCATTCATTCTGTGGCGTGAAGAGTTCTTTGCAGATCTTCAGCGAGCACAAGCCGCTGGGTGCTTGACTGTTATTGGCGCAAGTGCACTCGCTGATCCAGCTGTAGGCCATGCAGATTTGCTCATTGGTTCTAAAAACGATTTTTCGAGTGAATTGAACCCCTTAGATCATCTTGATCGTTTTACCACAATAGTCCTTACCGATGGAACCAATGGCTCGGTAGCATACAACGGTAATAATGAAATCAGGCAGCCTGCATATGAAGTTGATGTAAAAGATACTACGGGTGCGGGCGATGCATTTATCTCGGGTTATTTAGCTGGTATTGCACATGGATTAGATATTTCCCAATCCTTAGAAGTAGCTACTAAATGGGCTGCATCCTCAGTTCAATTGCACTCCTCAATTCCGCCAGCCTTTGAGGTGGTAAAAGAACAATGGGGATTAGACTTTTTTCCATGAGCGCATTTAACGAGCGGATTCAGCCTCTCCGAGATCTGATGGCCGCAAAGGGTTTAGATGCATTTATTGTGCGCCGAAATCCCAATCTAGCCTGGGCAATTGCAGGTCGCGTGCATGTTCCAACAACGATTGATGCGGCCTGTTTTGACCTAATCATCACGGCCGATTCGGCGACGGCGATTACTAATGTAGTTGAGGCCCCTCGTCTAATCGCTGAAGAGTTACCAAGTGAAGTGATGGTCAAAACCGTTGAGTGGTCAGCGAGTAGGGATTCACAGCTTCCATTAGGCTCAAAGATTGGCTGCGATCAAGCAGGTAGCGATCGGATCAATCTAGGTAGTGAAGTTGATTTGATACGGGCTTCACTTATTGAATCTGATGTGGCCCGTTTCAAAGAGATTTGTCAGGATGCGGCCGTTGCACTTGCAAGTGCCATGAAGCAGGTAGAGAGTTCAGATCGCGAAATCGATGTCGCTGGCTTAATCACACACTCGCTATGGCAGGCAGATTTAGAGATTGCATTTTTGGGAGTTGCTGGCCAAGAACGAGTCCACAAATTCAGACACCCGTTGCCAACCGATGCCTTAGTTGGCAATCGTGTTTCGGCATCAATCTGTGCAAAGCGAAAGGGTCTGATTGCATCGCTAACTCGAATTGTTACCTTTGGTGCACTCAGTGACTCAATCGTGAAGGACTACACATCAATCTTTAAAGTCGAAGCCGCAATGTTTGATGCTACGGTTGTTGGTCAGCCTTTTTCAGGGCCAATCAAGGCGGCGATCACGGCTTACGGGGCCAATGGTTTTGACGATGATGAGTGGAAAAAACACCATCAAGGTGGGCCAACGGGCTTTTTGCCCCGCGATTGGCCCGCCAATCAGGAGAGCGGGCAGCTAATCGCCCATAACCAGCCGATCGCATGGAATCCAACAGGTAAAGGCTTCAAGGCCGAGGAGACCATCCTTGCAACTCGTGAAGGTGTGCAGCTTCTGACCAGTGATGCCGATTGGCCCACCTTTGAGATCAATGGTCGGACCAGAGCTTTTCTACTCGCGCGATAGAGCATCACAGTCCTATAACAAAGCCCAGAAATACCCGCGCTTTGGTTGACGGAGTCGGAGCGAGGTAGCAGACTTTGGTAAGAGGTCTTACCACTGGGGGTTCAATGGGCACTGTCGCTCTCCTCGCACTTGCGCGGCCAACCTTCGACCTGGCATGCGCGCAGGCAAATTTCGATAGCGCCCGCGCTCTCTTGATTGAACTTGGAGCACACGTGGTCGGACCANCCCAGCTTGTGATGAGCCCCGAGGATGTCGCAGCAGTGAACCTGCCACCAGCTGATCTTCACATTCTCTTTATGGCCTCATTTTCAGATGCATCACCTGCAGTTGAACTCTTAGGAAAAGTTAAGGGACCGGTTCTTGGATGGTCGATGCGTGAACCAGGTGCTGTGGGAGAGCGGCTTAAATTNAACTCGATGTGTGGAGTAAATCTTGCAGCACATGCTCTGATGAATGTTGGCCAATCGATCCGTCACATCCATGGAAACTCTGATGAGCCTGCAGTGCGCCAAGCACTTACAGATGCGCTCGCAGGACATCTACCGACTTCGCACGCCCCTGTACCCATCTTTGGTGAATATGCAACTGATGCCCAAGTCGATGCAGCCTTTGCATGGCTCAAAGGTAAAAAGATTGGCGCAGTCGGAGATGCTCCAAATGGATTCACGCCCTGTATCTTTGACGCTGCGCAGTTACGAGCAAACTTCGGTTTAGATGTGCGTCAGATAACAATCGATGATGCCTTTGGCAAAATCTCTGAGGTCACAGAGCCAGAGCGCGAACTCGCATATGCAGGCGCGTTAGCGGCACAACCCTCTCTTGCATCGGTAGATATCTCGGAGGCAAAAAAGGTATATGGGGTTGAGGTAGCGCTGGATCGATGGAGAGAACAAGAGTCACTCGATGCAATCGCGATTCGCTGTTGGCCAGAGTTCCCAACTGATTTGGGTGCCTGTATCTGTTCATCACTTGGGCGCCTAGCAGATCGTGGGACTGTCACAACCTGCGAACGCGATGTTCTTGGGGCAGTAACAATGATGGTCTGTGAATCCTTAGGATCCGATGAAAACTATTTAGTCGATATCGTGGATTTAGACTCATCTAAAGGATTAGTCCGTTTATGGCACTGTGGTTCAGCTGCGACAAAGCTGGCAGCCGAGCCTGCTCATGCAACACAAACTACCCACTGCAATCGCAAACTAGGCGTTGCAGGTAACTTTCCGCTCAAGACTGGACCAGTAACACTGTTCCGTATTGATCGGGATGTAGATCCGAGCAACCGCACGGGTCTGCGCATGGTTGTGAGCCGAGGGGAATCAATCCCTGCTCCCAATCACTTCCAAGGCAATACAGCAACGGTCGTCACAGAACCCGACGCCGCGGCTTTAGTGAATGGAATCGTCACCGGCGGATACCCGCACCACTTGGTCATTTCATGGATCGATGTGCGTCCTGGTATTCGTCAAATGGCAAAAAAGTTAGGGATCCCCCTCACAGAATGGTAAACATCAATCAACCCTCGAAAGTAAAGGATAAAAATGAAAACTAAAGGAATAGCATCCTTCAGTATGCGTCGCCTTGGAGCAGTAGCTGCAGTTGCATTTGCACTTGTTGCTACAACACTTCCATCGGCATTCGCAGCTGGAGAAGTATTTGGAAAGAAATGCCCAACAGAAGGTGTAAGTACTGGTCAAAAAACAACATCACTTATCTGTCTAGAAAATTCAAGCGGAAAGCTAACATGGCAGAAAGTGCGCCTAGGTACTACAAAGGCAAATCCAGTTGCAAACTTAACGCCGCCCAAGGGCAGTATCGAATTTCATCACTGGAGAGCAGAGGACAAAGTAGTTTTTCAGGCAATAATCGATACTTTTGAAGCAAAATATCCAGGAACAAAAATTACTCAGGCCATCACAGACTCTACGAACTATCAGAATCTAGAGCTATCAAAGGTCAGCGTTAATCCAAAGGCTGCCTTGGTAACAATTTTCCGTGGCCAGCAATTTACTGATTTTTCAAAGGCAAATATGATGGTCGATTTGTCTAACGAGCGCTTTGTCAACCAAAACGTGATCCAATCTGCACTTACTCCAGGAATTTTAAATGGCAAAGTTTATGCAGTCCCTTTCCATTCATTATTCAATAACCCTATTTATAACACTGAAATGTTTGCTAAGTACGGTTGGAGTACCCCAACAAACTTTAGTCAGATTCTAAGTTTCTGTAAGACTGCTAAAGCAAAAGGTGTAATCCCATTTGCTTGGCCAGCTGCCACAAAGGGAAATGCTGGACAAATTATGAACGCAATGATGATGAACTCAGATTCATCAATTGAGGCCATTACTAAGCATGTCACTGACGTTCAGTCTGGAAAGGAACTTGTCACTGACCCGTGGTTTAAGTCAATTGCAACAAAGTATGCACAAATGAACGCTGCAGACTGTTTCCCAGAAAATGTTGTCGCTTATACAGATAATGCTGCCGTAGCCGACTTTGCATCTGGAAAAGCTGCCATTTATCCAACCGGAACATTTGGAATGGCTGCAGTCAAAACATTGAACCCATTGATGGCTGGGAAAATGGGCATCTTTGGAATGATTGTCGTTGACACAAAGCCTGTATACGAAGGAATTACAAACAACACATTCATGTTGTCAATTAATCCAAAAGCCAACAGTACNGATCAAAAGATTGCACGTGCATTTATGTCATATCTTTTGACTGCTCCTGTAGCACAGAAATACGCAGTTGGTACTTCACAGCATGTTTCAGTAGTTAACGTTGAATATGCTGAGAACGTCGACCTACTCAATACATCACCAATTATGGGTAAGAAGCTAGTGCTTGCACCTCGCTTCTTGTTCACAAATGGAGCCGTTGCAACTCCAGTCGAACTAGCCCTTATGGCAATTGGTTCAGGCAAGGATGTTTCAACAGTTCTTGCAGATACGGCTAAACAGATCAAGACTGCACTCGGTATTTGATCATTAAAGAGGGCCAAAGTCACACCAGGACCCCCCTAAGGGGTGCTGGTGTGACTTTGCCTACCTTCAAGTCACGCAAAAGCAAAGAAAATAGAGTTCTGTTTTGGATGGCACTCCCAGCATTGTTAGTTTATGCATCACTCTATTTGTACCCAGCTTTAACTAACTTACTTTATGCGACACAACGGTGGGATGGCATCACGGAACCAGAATTCACTGGATTGCGCAATATAACTTACTTACTGACTTCAGATGATTTATTTACAAAAGCCTTAGGTAATAACTTGAGATTTATGTTAGTAGTAGTGATATTTCAAACAGGATTTGCGCTTTTGTTTGCNACATTTTTATTAAAAAATTCAAAAACTAACGTATTTTTACGTATTGTTTTTTTCTTCCCAACTATTCTTTCTTCAGTTTCCGTAGGAATTATCTGGAATTTTCTATATGATCCAAGTTACGGTCCTATTACGGCGTTTTTAAAAGCGATTGGTTTGGGAGAAAATGCGCCGCTTTGGTTGGGTGACGAGAAATTAACTATATATTCGATTGCTCTCACACAAGTTTGGTTTCATACTGGTCAGATGCTCGTAATTTATGTCGCTGGTCTACAACAGATTCCGAAAGAATTGTATGAAGCTGCCGAAGTTGATGGTGCTACTCGATGGCAACAGTTTAAAGGCGTTACCTGGCCCATGGCATTACCTACAACTGCTGTTGTTGTTGCTTACACGACAATTCAAACTTTCCGCGCATTTGATCTGATATTTGCAATGACTGGCGGAGGCCCAAATTATGCCTCAGAAATACTGGTCACTCAAATTTACAGCACCGCATTTATTAGTCAGAAATTTGGTTACGCTTCTGCCCAATCAATTGTTTTAGTAGTTTTAGTTCTCTTTATCACTTGGCTGCAACGAAGAACTTTACGTGTTAATGATAAGACAAAGTAATGTATAGATTACTCAGAGGAAGTTTGCTTATAGTTTATTCATTTATTATTTTCATTCCTTGCATGATTGTGATTACTGGAGTCTTTAAAACTGATTTTGAAATCTATACAAAGCCACTTTCTCTACCAACTCAATGGAATTTAAATAATTTCCGTAAACTTTTTATTGAGAGTGATATTGCAACCCCATTCATGAATAGCGTAATTGTGGCTAGTTTTTCAGTATTCTTCACACTAGCATTTGCAAGCTTAGCTGCTTACGCAATTGCAAGATTAATGACCGTAACCGGAAAAGTATTATTCTTGTTATTTTCTCTCGGCTTAGCAATTCCTGGGCAGGTTAATATCATACCTATCTTTCACTTATTTGTTAAGTTAAATTTAAATAATTCGTTACTGGGCTTGATTCTTGTAAACATTGCTCTGACGCTCCCGATATCAATTTTTATATTGACAGCTTTTTTCAAAGATCTTCCAAAAGAAATGTTTGAGTGTGCAGGGATGGATGGAGCTGGCCAATTGAGGATCTATCGCTCAATCGCACTTCCTTTATCTAAGCCAGGCCTTGGCGCTACAGCAATCTTCTTGTTCGTAATTTGCTGGAATGACTTACTGTATCCATTAATGCTCATCACTGAAACGGGTAAGAAAACACTTCCCCTAGTATTAATCGATTTTAAAGGTGAATACTTCACGAGCTACAACATGCAGTTCACTGCAATTCTTATAGCTTCACTACCTATGATTGTGATGTATCTGTTTATGCAGCGATCGTTTCAATCAGGTCTTACCGCTGGCGCAGTGAAGGGATAAAGGATGAGCACCGTAGCTCCAATCTCCCCACAACGCGCGGCACGTATCGCAACGCAATTAATCGAGATCATCGATGTACAGAGGTTAAATCCGGGTGATCGCCTTCCTCCAGAGCGTCAATTAGCTGAACTCCTTGAGGTGAGCCGACCCTCCCTTCGTGAGGCGCTACATATTTTGCAGGCACAGGGCTTGGTTTCGATCAGGCATGGTCAAGGAACGTTTATTCAAGAGCCGATTGTGGCCCAGGAGCTGCGGGCATCCATGATGGCATCNACTCATGGGTTAAATGAGTTGTTTGATGCACGTGAAGTCTTAGAGGTTCCGGCATCAAAGTGGGCTGCTAGCAAAGCTAGCAAGGAGGATATCCGCCAACTGCGGGCAACCCTGAATCAGATCGATACGGTTACATCTGTAGCCCCTATCGATTTTGATCAATTACAAGTTTTAGATGCAAAGTTTCACTTAACAATCGTAGGAATCGCTGGTAATCGTTTTATCAACCAGACCCTTAACGTGCTTCAAGATGTTATGAAGATGTCGATGGAGACAACATTGCGGCTACCTGGGCGCTCAGATGTATCTAGAAGAGAGCATTATGAGATTTTAGAGGCAATCGAATCTGAAAATGGTGAGCTTGCCTCTAAACTCACGTTGCAGCATATTACGGGTGCGCGGGTGGTCGCCTTGGCCGATGCAAATGAAAAGAATAAGCGTTGAGCGATATTGAAGTTGTCTGTGTAGGTGTCATAACAATGGACACAATCGCACTCGTTGATCTCTACCCCGATGAGAATGAGCGCGTGGTTGCCCACGAAGTTAGACGTGCAGGTGGTGGGCCTGCAGCCGTTGCCTCAGTTGCACTGAGCCGTCTAGGGGTTCGAACTGCGATCGTGGGCACGATCGGTGATGATGCCGACGGTGCTCAAGTCATGGCGATATTTGCACATGAGGGTGTGGATACACGTGGTGTCTCAATCGGAGTCAGCGCAACCTCAGGAAGTGTCATTGTCGCCTCTAAAGCTCGTAATGCACGTGCAATCAGTACTCGTCAGCCTATGAAGCAAGAGAGAATCAATAGCGCGGCACAAGAGTTGATGCGAAAAGCACAATGGGTACATGCAGATCATGTGGGCATGTCGCAGATAAGTGGCCTCGTTCGAGGCAATGGCCCACTCATCTCCTTTGATGCCGGCTATGGGGTTGAGAGATTTGAGAGCACCAGTGTCGATCTCTTTGCACCCACTGATCATCAGATGGCACTGCGCCATCCTGGGCTCACCTTGGCTGCCGCTGTTGAAAAAGAGGCCTTATCTGCCCAGACCATGGTTGCCGCTACCCAGGGATCTGAGGGAAGCATCGGGTACTCATCAAAGACCGGCTTAGTTAATGCCTCTGGATTTAAAGTCGATGTAGTGAGCACTCTGGGTGCTGGTGATGTCTTTCATGGTGCTCTCATTGCTCAATTGCTCCAGGGCCATGATCTGCAGGATGGATTGCGACGAGCAAATGCAGTTGCCGCCCTTTCATGCCGGGGTCTTGATGCTCAATCGATGATTCCAACCACAGCCCAGCTCAACGAATTTTTGAAGGCATATAAATGAGAAAACCACTTACTGCATTAGCCAGACCATCAGGTGCACTTGCCATGGTCGCAGTTGATCAACGCGAGGCCTTGAGGGGGATGTTTGCAGCGCACCAAAGTACGCCAGTGCTTGATTCTCAGCTAACTCAATTCAAAGTCGACGTAGCGCGAGAGCTCTCACCGTATGCATCGGCCTTACTTGTCGATCAAGAGTTTGGAATTAATGCAATTATCGATCAAAAAGCTTTGAAAAACTCATGCGGATTAATCGCTGCCGCTGATTTGTTAGTAGGCCCACCAGGTGGCGCTGCAACTGATACTGCAGTAGACCCTGATGTAGATGCAATTCGCATGAGCGATATTGGAAGTGTTGGATTGAAGTTTTTGATTTTGTGGCGCAACGATGAGTCTCCAGATATGAGGGCACAACTAGTTCAGGATTTTAATAAGCTTTGCCAAATATCTGGCCTTCCATCAATCGTCGAGATTATCGTAAAGCCACCAAGGGANACANCAAAGAGATTTAATCGTGAAGAGGAGATCATCATCGCGGCACGTGAGGCTGCGACATGGAAGCCTGATCTCTATAAGGCAGAGGTCCCATTTCATGGTGAAGGTGATTTAAATTTAGTGATGAAAAATGCCGATCGCATCTCTGAAGCAATCGGTTCCCCATGGGTGGTCTTATCAAATGGAGTAAAGCAGCCGTTCTTTGCCGATGCGGTCAAAGCCTGCGCAATGGGTGGAGCCAGCGGATTCCTTGCAGGACGTGCGGTTTGGGCCGATATTGTTAGCTCACCCGATATTCCAAAGGCGCTACGCGAAATATCAATTCCACGCCTAGAACACCTCGCTGAGATTGTGGATACCCACGCTAAGCCTTGGAGCAGTTGGAGTTAATTCTCTATCACAATGAAGTTTTTTTCAGGCTTTAATACTGCAGCAATTGCATTGAGGGCTAAACCTTGCCCCCAAAGTTGTAATCGATCACTACGAATAACACTGTATCCAAATGGAATTAGTTGTAACACTGTTCCAGCACTGGTGCGAGTGAGGATTCCTTCATCATCAACATATGTAAGAGCAGAAGCAATTGCTTTTTTTCCAACATGTTCTAGCTCATTGTGAATCTCAGGCAGGTATCTTTTTGCACGAATCATTGCTGCACCTATTCCTGCAGTAGCAGAGGTTTCGATAACACCCTTGTTTTCAACTTGATGATCGACCAAAACATCCCAAATTCCATATTCGGGTAGCAGTGGAATTAGTGCACTAAATTGATCTCGAAGTGCGATTTTGATGGTTTCAAATGATGTGGGTTTGATTGATAATGCTTCACATGCATCCAAATACTCCACGCATGAAAGTGCCATCCAAGAATTTCCTCTACCCCAATAGTTCCAAAGGGTTTCACCCTTATGTGAACCATGAGCAAAAAGTTTAGTCTTTGGATTCTGAAGTAACTCAATATGTGCAGTTAATTGATCACCAATAAAATCAACAAACTTAGAGTTTTTTGTAGCAACGCCATGGTTCAGGAGAAAAGTTCCCATCATGTAGCAGGTGTCTGCCCATACCCCACCAGGCCAATGCTCTACTGCTCCATTTGCTGCACGTGTTGCAGAAGTTGGATTCATAACCCACTTTTCTAGTGTGGAATTAATCTCTGAAGCATCCATCATTCCAAGTGCATGTAAGCGTGAGGCAGCTGCGCCAGGTGCAACATTGTTAATGTGTCCAGAGATTAAAGCGCCTCGCCCTGAATACCAACTAAGAAGTTGGTCAGGAATAGGCTTTTTTATGGTCTCGAAATAACGCACTTCAGACAATAAGTAAACTCCCTCACCCCAGGACCATTGAGGAAGTCCAGCGCCCCAGGTAGCAGCAATAATTTTTTCCGCAGTCTGTTGCAGAAATTCGGGGGTTAACTTACCTGGATGAAGAGGAGTTAGTGGCGGTGCTTCAAGAGCGCTCGAGGTTGTATCTTCACCAGCCATTGTTATACCTGAGACTTTGGATGAAGGCGCTTTCCATTAATTACATCGATCTGAAGCTTTTCCTTACCGAANGAAGCGTCAAGAATTGAATCGGTAGATTCAAGGGCAACTGCAGGATTATCAAGGCGTGGTGCAACTTCAGGTAGGCCATCCTCTAGTTGTTCGCTATTTCCATTAATATGAAATGGACCGTTCCAATTCAGGTCAAAGCGATACTTGTGCTTCCACGAAATCGTTAGGTTTTTCTCATCAAAAGTCGGCTCATTTAACGTGCGAACGAAACTCTTAAAATCTGAGTAGCTCTTTTTATCTCCAAGCACTGAAACATAAAGAGCACCATTTCCATTAGGTTGCCACTCTTGATGAGCTGTATCTCCGCTCTTGAGAGGTGAAAATCCACCTGGAGTTGCAACAGCGATGTAACCATTACCAACTCGACCCACAAGCCATGAACCTTTCTGTACAAATTCGTCCATCCAGGGAGTTGGAAACCACAAATGGGTGAAATTTGGGAATAGCTGATCATTCAATGCATAAATCGCAAGGATTACATTTTCATGCTGACGCACTCTTGGCAATACAAGGTGACCAGCCCATGCATTAGGTCTTACAGATGTTGCATGACTAAAGGCTGCAGGATAACTTGCAAAGACTTGCACTTCAGTTGAGAGAGTTGCACCCCACACATGCTCTTGTAATCCAGGCAAACCCGCTCGGTAATCTTGGACAGATGAAAGCATTCCATCAGCAGTGCGCCACACATGAAGATCTGAAGCATATGGCCGCTCAAGCAAGTCACTTGTGAAACGGTACTTACCCCGGTAGACCTGACGACCATGCCAAGTCTTATTGAGAGAGTGAGCCACATTCACGATCATTGGTGGAAGAACATACTTCTTTGATGTAATCAAAGTCGTTACAGGCAGTACTGCAAGATTTAGCGCACCCATGCCCCATAGGGCCCACATAATTGGCGCTGTTTCTTCAAATCGGGAAGATCGCAATGTCGTTGTATAGCTGCGACCATGTGCAGCGCCATGTATTCCTCGCCAGGAGTTGCTTGCTAGCGAAAACATTAATTTATCCAGAAGTGCCTCAGAATACTGACGAATCTGCTTGTCGGGNGAAAATTCAATCAATGAAACTAACGCCAATGTATCAATCGCNAGATATGCGTTGGAGTCATATTCACTAAACCCACCTTCAAGCTTGAGCTTTAACCATTGGAGTGCCATTTCCCGACCATGCTCAGAATGAGTAGAGCCCGACATTTGGGCATTTGTGAAATTTTCCTTTGCAAAGTAATCGCCAATTAAATGTTCTGCCGTGTGCCAGACAAACTGGTGATTTTCAGTGAAGTAACACATTGCATCTAGACCTGGGTGCTCAATCCAATATTTGAAATTGAGCAGTGTGTCTTTTACTTCATCACGAAGTCCCTTTTCCCATTGTTTTTCAGGGAATCTATTTAGGATATGAACTAAACCAACAGCTTCAAAATCTGCGCAGTCAGCACGAGAAGTAATCATTGATAAAGCAGGCTTTAAATCCTCAGCAGTAACGACATGCTTGGGGTCTTTGTCTATACGGGCAAGGGCTCGAGCAGAAGATGCGTAACTATCTGCCACGTGATCGACGACTTCAGATCGCCATACCTTTGGTGACGACTTTGGAACGGTTGTGCGAACTCGTTCCGGGACGTATGCAGTTCTAAAGGTTCGAAATACAGGGGTGTTCGGTGAATCTAGTCGAAGCTCTAGGAAAACTTCACCAGTATCTAACATTGTTGCCGTTACATCGCCATCAATGGATGCCTTTGTTTTTTTAGCATTCTTTGCAGCCTTACGAATTTCGGTAACCTTAATCTTGGCATTACCCTGCTTGAAGGTGATAGCCACACCATCTCCTTGGCTATTTTTCTCTTTAACCCGAACGCGTAGTCCAGGAGAACCTTTAAATTCCACAGTATCTGTTGTTCTAGCCCAACGCTCGAGTGCAATATTTTCCAGTTCCCGCTCGGCTATTTCAGATGCGTATTCATCCGCATTTGGGGATGGGATGACAACTCTTACTGGTAGTCCCACAATCTTAACTCGAATAGCATGCCGGACTTCTCGTAAAGAGATTTGCCATTGAGAGATAATTAGGGTGCTTATACCTGATGGAAGTAAAGTGTTAATCGAATGTGAGAGAGGTTGCATATAANCGAATAACTCAGTNCTTAATACCAAATTTCCATTTAGCCAAACCTGAACTGGTCCTTGACTCTCAACAACAATGTTTCGCCATTCAGGTTGATCAACTTCTAGTTGCGTTGCCATCAAGGAGTGACGATATTCCGGTGTGTAAGAAAAGTGGCTCCAGTCCGCATATCCATCGTNTCCTGTGTGTATTCGAACCCATGCATCTCTATTAACTTCAGCAGTTCCAGGAGCNTTCCAAGAGACTTCGCCACCCTCGATAACTTTGGGCATGATCTGGGCAGAGACAAATGGGCGATTCTGAAAGATTTTAGCTTTTAAAGGCGCGATGTCTGGACCATTTGTAAGCACCCATCGGCCATCTTTTGCGAAAGGATCCCCAGAATCCTTGAGAAGCTCTCCGAGATCCTCAGCAGGTGTAATCCAGGCTTTGGTCACTAACCAATCGCGTATAAATCCGTTGCTATCCAATAAGTGAATAGTGCGATCAAAGTTGTCTGTGAAGCGTGGAATTTGAGTGACCTCTTCCTGTCGATGAATTACGTAAGAATCTCTTACTTAATGCCTGTTTGCGCAATACCTTGGATGATTTGGCGCTGCATGAATACAAACATAAATAAAACAGGAATAATGGACATAACTGACATTGCTAGNACAATGTTATATGGCACAACTAATTGTCCATTCAGCAGTGCCAACGCAACAGGTAGAGTGTAAAGCTCCTCTTTTTGAGCAATTAATAGAGGCCAAATAAAGTCATTCCAACGCCAAAGAATTGAGAAGATCGCCACAACCGCTAAAGCAGGTCGGCAAAGAGGAAGAACAATTCTTGCAAAGATTCTAAACTCCCCGGCACCATCAATACGCGCCGCCTCGATAAGTTCATCAGGAATGGTCAGCATGTATTGACGCAAGATAAATACCCCGGTTGGTGTTGCTGCTGCAGGAATAATCATTCCCCAATAAGTATTTACTAATCCCAAAGAGGAAACAACTAAGTAAATTGGAATCAAGATAACTTGTAAGGGAATCATAATCATTGCAAGAGTCATGACAAACAATCCGTCTCGCCCTCTAAAGTTGTACTTTGCAAATGCATATGCAGCCATCGAGTTAATTAACAAAGTGAGAACAGTTGCAACCGATGTCACTATTACGCTATTCATAAAGTAACGCTTGTAGTTATACAGTTGGAACGCTTCGGTATAATTCTCAAAAGCCCAACGCGTAGGGAATATCTTTGGAGGTCTGGCACTTAAATCAGTAAGATCTTTAAAGGAGGATAGTGCAAACCAAATAACAGGAGTCAAAACAATTAGTGACATCACAATCAGGAAAGTTGTTCTTAATATAGATCCTGCTGAAGGAGGTTTCATTCCACTCGTAGAGCTCCACCTATTTGCAGCTGCACGCTCTTGAATCTTAATCATATTGCTTCCCGCTTCTTACCGACTAAGAAGTTAAGCGCGGTGAAAGCAAAAATGATCATAAACAGGATGACTCCCGCCGCGCTTCCAAGTCCGTACTGAATCGGAGTTTGGAAGGCCCGATCGTAGATGTATTGAACAATTAACGTCGTAGCACCNAGTGGTCCACCACCAGTTAAAGTATAAATAAAGTCAAAGGATTGGAATCCATGAATAGTTGCCAAAATGACAATCACTAAGGTTGTTGGCTTCAATAGCGGAAGAATAATTGTGCGGATAATCTGGGTGCGTGTTGCCCCATCCATAGACGCTGCCTCTAACAAGCTTCGATCAATGCCCTGAAGTCCGGCAAGTAAAATAATTGAATAAAAACCAAGGTGAACCCACACTCCAACAAAAATTACCGCAATCATGCCCAGTTTTGGCTCAACTAGCCAACCCGGACTTCCTCCACCTAATGCTTGTAGCAGGGAATTTAGTGGACCAACTTTGCGGTCCAGTACATCGTTCCAAATAAGTCCCACTACAACGGGAGAGAGCATTACAGGTAAGAAAAGAACTGCTCTAAAGAAGCCCTTTGCAAATTTTTGTTCATTGACGATGAGCGCAAGTGCCAGTGATAGAAAAGTTGAAATTAATACATAAAAAATAACATAGGTCGCGGTGTTTTTCGCAACTGATGCAACGGTTGGATCTCCAAAGATTGCATGGTAATTACCGGTTCCAACGGGGATGAAAGTTCGCCCATCCGTACTGTCAAAGAAGGAAATCTGAAAGCCTCGTATTGCTGGCCAAATAATAAAAGTTATGAAGATAAACATATTTGGTGCAACGAAGAGGTACGGCATTAACCGCCGGCGCCAGTTAATAACTGAGCGCCGGCGGTTAACCGTGTGACTTAAATTAGCCACCAAGAATGTAAATTTCTAATTACTTTCTTAGTGTCGCTAGCTGAGCATCAATGAATTCAGACTGTGTCTGGATAGCCTGCTTTGCAGTGATTTTTCCTGCCATAACCTCAGTCATAAGGTCACGTAGCTTGTTGTAAATGTTTCCCGTCAGAGTTGGTACCGACTGGATTCCATAAGCTGCCGCCGGTGTCTTTCCTGCATCTGCCTGGAAGACATTCATATCCGCTGTCCGTGTTGCGTACTTAACGCCTTGTGCCACTAGATCAGCACGCGTTGGCAACCAGAAAGCGGACTTGTCCATAGCTTCCATTTGNGCTGTATCTGCGAGGTAGTACAAGAAGTAGGCTGCCAAGTCAGGGGTCTTACTTGCATTAAATGCAGTTAAGAACTTACCGCCAGGCCATCCACCACCATTTAGCTCCGTAGGATTTGGAACTGCGGCAAAGTCAAACTTTGCATCCTTTGAAAGTGATGCGACCTGCCAGTTACCTGAGAAGAAGATAGGAGTTTGTTGCGCCAAGAAAATAGCTGTTGGTGAAGAGTACTTTGTACCAGTACCAATCCATAGATCACGAGGCGCTTGATCTGCCTTGTAAAGATCAGTAATTATCTTGATAGCCTTTTCNGCACGGAACTTNGAAGTTGGAAGAACATTTCTTTGGTTCTTATCAACCATAAATGCACCGAAGTGGCTCATGACTGTAGATACACGGTGTCCTGATTTATCTATAGCAAATGCGTATTCAGATCCAGTTGCTAATTGAACTTTTTTACCTGCTGCAACTAGGGCCGCCCAGTTCCATGAAGTAGGAACTGCAACTCCAGCCTTCTTGAACATGTCAACGTTGATAAATGGACCGTTCACTGTAAGGTCGTAAGGAACACCAATCAACTTCTTAGTTGTTGGGTGCGTAACCTGATTAGTTGATCCCTTTAGGAATTCAGCTGGATATTTACGACCTAAGTACTTCTCTAGATCTAGAGCGTCCTTGATGTAAAGACCTGGGTTATTGAGGCGTGCAACATCTGGTGCATTTCCTGCAGCCAGACGAGCTTGAAGCTGTATATCTAGACTTGTGAAAGGGATTACATCAAGCTTCACTTGTGCACCAGTTAACTTTTCAAAGTCAGCAATCTGTGCTTTTGTTGTATCGAGCTCCTGCTGACTGTCGTTATAGAAGTAGTAAGTAATCTCCTTACCCTTCCATGCAGCAAGTTGCGCTGCTGTTGGCTGCAAACCAGCTGCCTGTGCCGTTGGAAGACCTGTTGCAACGAGGCCTGCCGTCAGAATTACAGATGCTGAGATTGCAATTTTCTTACGAAGAGCATGCATCTTCATATTTATATACCTTTCAGATTTTGCTGCACCTACGTTGTATAGGGCTGTGTGGCTAATTCAAGTGGCTTAGGAGGCTGCGCGCAATTTGATTCAGGTCACGATTGCTCATCAATTTTCAATCCCCTTTTATAACATTTCTTTATAATCATTTCTTCGCTTAAACTTGAACTATGCAATTACGACCTCCAATCACTCCTGAAGATGTTCAATCTAAAACATCGGAATACTTGCGGGAGAAATTAGTTGTCGAAAATCTCTTTCAAACGAACAAAGTCACTTATGTCCTTTCTCATCACGATCGCATTTTGATAGGTGGGGTGAGTCTCACAAATAGTGAGGTCCGCCTAGAAGCCCCTGCTGGTTTGAGCTCTGACTTTCTCTTACAACGTCGTGAAATGGGGTTGGTATGTCTTTCTGGAAGCATCTCGGTAGTTGTTGATGCAGATTCATTTGAACTACAGGCAGAAGACATCTTGTATATATCACTCGGCTCTCGTGACATCAAAATATCTGGAGCAGGTGATGTCTACTTCACATCAAGTATGTGCCATGCACAACATAAAACAACTCTAATTTCAAAAGATAGTTCAGACGCAATTGTGATTGGTGATCGCAAGAATGCAAGTGAAAGAACTTTACGCAAATACATACATGATCAAGGCGTACCATCTTCATCAATGGCAATGGGTATTACAACGATTCATGAGGGAAGCGTTTGGAACACCATGCCATGCCACGTACATGAGAGACGAACAGAAGTCTATTTGTACTTTGACTTAGATGTAAATGAAAAAGTGATTCATCTATTTGGAGAGCCTGATAAGTCCCGAAACTTTGTGCTTAGTAACAAAGAAGTGGTTATTAGTCCAGCTTGGTCAATTCATACAGGAGCGGGGACAACGAATTATAAATTTGTCTGGTCTACCGCTGGCGAGAACATTACATATTCTGATTTTAATTTAGTTGAAACTAAGAACCTAAAGTAATGTCACAGTGGCTTGAGTCACAGTTCTCACTTGTCGGAAAGACTGCCCTAGTAACAGGTGCGAGCAAGGGAATTGGTTCTGCAATTGCAGTCGCAATGGCAAAAGCTGGTGCTGATGTTGTACTAGTTGGGCGCTCATCTGAAACACTGATTCAGACTCGTAATTTAATTTCAGACACAGGTCAAAAAGTCAGTGAGATCATCTGTGATATCGCAAATTCTGATCAGATTGCCCATGCATTTCAAAATATCAATGCTCTGGGTGTTGATATCNTGGTAAATAATGCTGGAACTATCTCTAGATCACCTGCAATTGAGACACGGTTAGAAGATTGGAAAAGGATCATCGATACCAACCTCAACTCTATTTTTCAGATTTCGCAGTTATGCGCTGAATCAATGTTGAAAAAGGAGTCTGGGCAGATTATAAATATCGCCTCGTTATTGTCATTTCAAGGCGGCATAAATGTTCCTGCATATACTGCGAGCAAACATGGTGTGGCTGGTTTAACAAAGGCACTAGCAAACGAGTGGGGAGCAAAGGGTGTCAATGTAAATGCAATAGCACCTGGCTATATTTCTACAGATAACACGGAGGCAATTAGAAATGACCCAGATAGAAATGCATCAATTCTTAGCCGTGTTCCAATAGGCCGCTGGGGGACACCTGATGATATTGCGAGTGCAGCCGTATTTCTGGCCTCTCCCGCAGCCAGTTTTATAAACGGTGAGATCTTGACTGTTGATGGGGGATGGATGGGTCGATGAGATCACTTATTTTGGAAAAAAGGTTAGTCCCGGTTGTTGCAATTAGTGATGCATCCAAAGCAGCAGAATTGGCCTCAGCTTTAGTTGCTGGTGGACTTCCGATTGCTGAAATAACATTACGAACTCCTGCCAGCTTAGAGGCCTTAAGAATCGCTGCCAACAATAAAGATTTACTTGTTGGGGTTGGCTCTTTACGAAACAGTGAAGATCTAAAAAAGGCCCTTGATGCTGGCGCGAAATTCGCCGTATCCGCCGGTTATTCNCCATCAGTTGCGGTAGAGGCAAGCAAGCAAGGCATTCCGTACTTTCCAGGGGTCTCTACTCCAACTGAGATATTGCAGGCTATCAATGAAGGCATCACGACTCTTAAATTTTTTCCTGCGCAAACTCTTGGTGGCGTGAGTGCTTTGAAGGCGATGTCAGCTCCTTTCCCCGGTATTACTTTCATGCCAACGGGTGGNATTACNGCCGCAAATGCGAGAGATTATCTAGCGCTTTCGCCTGTGGTTGCTGTCGGTGGCTCATGGATGGTTGCGCAGAAACTGATTGATGCGGGAGATTTTGAAGCTATTGTTTCTCTTACCAAGGAAGCCGTTGAGGTGTGTGCACTGTGAATATAAAACCTATTTCAGATTGTGCATTTGACGAGGTTTCACTCGGGGAAGTTATGTTGCGCCTTGATCCAGGCCAAAATCGAATCAAGACAACTCGAAGCTTTGATGCGTGGGAAGGTGGCGGCGAATATAACGTTGCACGAGGCCTTCGACGTTGTTTCGGGCTTCGTACTGCTGTAGTAACAGCTTTTGCAGACAATGAAATTGGCCGTTTGATTGAGGATTTGATTTTACAAGGCGGAGTAGATACATCATTTATCCAATGGAAAAAGTATGATGGAATTGGCCGCACGACACGTAATGGATTGAACTTTACCGAACGTGGGTTTGGGCTACGTGGCGCACTAGGAGTTTCTGATCGTGGAAATACTGCTGTTTCGCAACTTACGGCAGATTCAATTGATTGGGATGCAGTATTTTCAAAAGGTGTTCGGTGGTTTCACACCGGGGGAATTTATGCAGGGTTATCGACAACAACCCCAGATGTAATTGAAGCGGCTATGAAAAGTGCAAAAAAATATGGAACTAAGATTTCTTACGATTTAAATTATCGGCCCAGCTTATGGAGTGCAATAGGNGGCCAAGCNAAAGCNCAGGAAGTTAATAGAAAACTTGCTCCATTCGTGGATGTGATGCTTGGCAATGAAGAGGATTTTACAGAGTCACTTGGCTTTAAAGTTGAAGGACTGAGTNCNAACTACACAGAAATTGACCATAAAGCTTTCGGAGCGATGGTAGAGGAAGTTGTAAAAACCTATCCAAATTTAGAAGTAATAGGCACAACGTTACGAAAAGTTCACAGTGCCTCAATTAATGATTGGAGTGCCATCGCATGGTCGAAAGAAACTGGCTTGCTCCGATCAAAGCTCTATGAAAACCTAGAGGTACTTGATCGNGTTGGCAGTGGTGATAGNTTCGCATCAGGCCTAATTTTCGGGCTTTTAGATGGGCGTNCTCTGCAAGAGGCGTTAGAGCTTGGCGTTGCACATGGTGCTTTGGCCATGACCACTCCCGGGGATACAACAATGGCTTCTTTGGCCGAAGTTGAAAAACTGGCACGCGGCGGCAGTGCTCGCGTTGAGCGTTAGCCCTAGAGCGCACTTCTATCAAATGGTGTTAAGCAGCTTTTTTTCAATGATGTAGTCAATGTCTGCGCAATGGATAGAGCATCTGAATTCTTGGCCGGCCGCGCCGATTGGGCAGACATAGTTGGAGCCCCAGATATTACAGAGGTGCTTTGAGAAGTATCGATTCCATGCCTAAAAGAGTTGGCACCTAACACAACCGACTCAATAAGTAGATCATTTCTTCAATTGCTATCTTGGGCTCTTTTGGTGAGATCAGTCGAACATTGCCCACAGGATCTTCACTCCACTCACTGATCCCATCTATCTTAATTTCTACTTTTCCTTGCTTTGAAATCTCAAATAGTTCAGGTCGTAAGCAACCAAGAATCGCAATTGGATCATGAGGAGTGGTCCAATCCTGCCTTCTTGGTTGAATCCACTTCATAATTTCCGAGTAAAGAAAAGGACCTAATTTTCCAGAGTTCTGAATACGATTAATTTCGGCACGCTCGATGATTGTCTTTTGCGACGAGGGTAGATCAAGAATAGTGATTGGGATTTTTGATTCTAAGACTATTTTTGCAGCATTAACATCACACTTAAAGTTATGCTCAACTTTAGATCTTGAAAAGTCACCGCCCATAATCCATAAGTTTTTAATATTTTTCGAAAAATCAGTAGAGATTTCAATTGCCCTTGCAATATTTGTGAGTGGTCCAATAGCCAAGAGATCCACCTGTTTAGGTCGTGAATTAATAGTATTAACTAGAAAGTGAGTCCCAGAGTCTGTTTCGACTTTATACTGATCTAGAGTTTGAATACCTTCTCCTTCGGATCCAGAAAGCCAGACTTCCCTGCCAGATATAGGGGCTGATTCACCAGCAAAAGTCGGAATCTCTCGTCCAGCGAGAGAGCACAGATGTAGCGCTATTTGTGCACGTAGTTTTGTATCTCCATAAACAGTGGTTATGCCTAACAAATTGATGGAATCTGAGCCTAGAAGTATGGCAAGGGCTAGCGCATCATCTACATCGCTACCAATATCGGTATCGAGAATGACGGTATGCACTAACTCCAAATCTCCTTGATTTCAACTACTCGACCTTCATTAATACTCTTATGAGCGGCAAGACCCGTGACAACGCTAGTTACGCCATCTTTTAATGTGACTTCTGCAGGCGTTGAGTTTAAAATTGCATCGCGGAACTTGATATGCTCGACAAAAGAGGCACCGTAGTGGTGACCCAAGTACTTGATATCCAGATTATGAACATACTTAATTTCACTTCCTTTGCCAGCACTCTCACCGATTCCCCAGCCAGTTCGTGTACCCCAATCTTCCCGACGTGATGCACGAAGAATTTGGGAAGGTAGAAATGACTCGACTTTTCCGCCATCTCCGATAATCGTTAGAATCTCTTTATCAAAAGAGCCTTCACCAAACATACAAAGATCTAACATGGCACGAGCACCATTTGCATACTCAAGAACGACGTAGGCGTTATCTAGTACATCGGCAGACTTACCATCATATTTCTCATCTAAGTGATTGACGCTTTGCCCACCTGATGCAAAAACTCGAATAGGTTGTTCACCAATGACGATATCCATCAAGTTGAAGTAATGACAGCACTTCTCGACTAAGGTGCCACCAGTGCGCTCGGTGAAGCGATTCCAGTTACCTACCTTTGGATAAAATGGTTCGCGATGTTCGCGGATAGAAACCAGCTTGACTTTGCCAACTGCGCCAGCCTTAGCCCTTGCAATCACTTCAGCAACTGGGGGCATGAAGCGATACTCAAGTCCCATCCATGTCATCGCACTGCGCTTTTCATCCCACGCCACAATGGATTTCAAATCCTCTATGGTGGTCGCGAGAGGTTTTTCGACAAAGACCGCTAAATCTGTAGCTAAGGCATCCTTCAAAACTTCAACATGGGTGTCATTAGGGGTAGAGATGATCACCGCATCGACCAANCCGCTCTCAAGCAGCCCCCGGTGATCCGAGAAGAGCTTGGCACCTGGGGCCATGGCAAGAGCGGCTTCCTGAGAAGGGGNGTGAGGGTCGCTTATCGCTGTAACCCAGGCCCCACCCATTACCTTGATGTTTTCAATGTGCTCGCGGCCCATGCTGCCGGCGCCGATAATGCCGTATCGAAGCTCCTTACCCATAGTGAAAGGTTAGACCACTGCCCCAATTAAAGGCAGAGGGGTAGACGTCGCAGCCTTGGCTCACCTAGAATCTCGCAAGAGGTCAGACCACTCCCACATTTGAGCGAAAGGCATGGGCTTCCATGGCAATTACCCCACCGCAGTTTTTACTGCACCACGATGGCGATAACGTCGCCGTCGTTATGGAGGATATGCAACCGGGGACCCTACATGGGCGCTCGGTCAAGGAGGGAACCGAGAGCACCGCGCTGCTCAACCACGCGATCCCGCTGGGACATAAATTTGCACTCGCAGATCTAGCCGAGGGCGATGCGATCATCAAATACGGTATCAAAGTNGGACTTGCATCGGCCGCTATCAAAAAAGGCGATTACATTCACACACACAACATGAGGAGTTATCGATGGGAAGCAAGCCGCGCTTAATGGGATATCGCCGTGAAAACGGCACGATGGGCATCCGTAATCACGTCATTATTCTGCCTCTCGATGATCTCTCTAATGCAGCTGCAGAGGCAGTTGCAAAGGTTATCCCAGGCACTATGGCGCTGCCCCATGCATTTGGTCGCCTTCAGTTTGGTGAGGATCTCCAATTAACCTTTGACACTCTCATCGGAACTGGCGTCAATGCAAANGTGGCAGCAGTTGTTGTCATCGGTATCGAGCCAAAGTGGACACAGAAAGTNGCCGATGGAATCGCAAAGACCGGTAAGCCGGTCGCAGCATTCTCAATCGAAGGCAAAGGTGATCTTCAAGTTATCCAAGAGGCCGCTCGTGTAGCTGCAATGTTCTTGCAAGATGCTTCGGGTCTAGTACGCACAGAGACTGCTATGGGCGAGATGATCATGTCAATTAAGTGTGGTGAGTCAGATACAACTTCTGGTCTCGGCTCTTGCCCAACGACTTCCGAGGCTGTAGATCGCTGGGTCGATGCCGGTGGAACTGTATTCTTTGGTGAAACTTCAGAGCTAACAGGTGGTGAGCATCTAATTGCAGAACGTTGCATCGATGTGCCAACCCGTGACTTGTTTCAAACAACCTACGACAACTACATCAAGGTAATTGAGGCAACAGGTGCAAACCTGCTTGGCTCACAACCAACACAGGGCAATATCGCTGGTGGCCTAACAACGATCGAAGAGAAGGCACTTGGAAACATCGCTAAGACTGGCTCTGTTCCAGTCGTTGGAGTGCTCAAGCCAGCGCAAATGCCTGATTCTTCAAAGCCTGGCTTGTACTTCATGGACTCCTCCTCTGCAGCAGCCGAATGCGTGACTCTGATGGCAGCTGGTGGAGCTGTAATTCACCTGTTTCCAACAGGTCAGGGAAACGTTATTGGAAATCCAATCGTTCCTGTTTTGAAATTAACTGCAAATATCAAGACGGCCAGGTCAATGACCGAGCACATCGATCTTGATGTTTCAGGTTTGCTTCGCTACGAGTATGACCTCACAAAGGCTGGTGACATGATGATGGATGTTGTTTATGACACCGTTAATGGTCGTCTATGTAAGGCCGAGGTTATGGGTCATCGCGAGTTTACATTCACGAAGTTGTACATCTCTGCATAATGATTCTGATCTCTGAAGATGTCTGGGGAGCTCCCTTCCAAAAACTGGAGGGGAGTTTTCACATTTTTAGAGATGATGATCTGTGGAGTCAACCACAAGAGCTCAAAGCAGCATTAGCCAATGTAACAGCGCTCGTTGTACGAAACCGCACCAAGGTGACTGCAGATGTCATCGCTGCAGCACCAAAGTTAAAAATTATCGCACGTGCAGGAGTTGGGCTAGACAATATTGATTTGAAGGCGGCAGATGCCGCAGGCATCGTTGTAGTTGCTGGCTTAGGTGCAAATGCCGTGAGTGTTGGTGAGCTTACGTTAGGCCTAGCTCTAACCCTTTTGCGCAATATTCCAGGACATAACGTTGCAACACATGATGGTGGATGGGTGCGCTCACCTGGCCAAGAGCTATCTGGTTTGACGTGGGGGTTATTAGGTTGCGGCGCAACGGGATTAGCAACGGCAAAACTACTCACAGGTTTTAGTTGCACGGTTCTTGGATACGATCCTTATGCCAAAGATCTTTCAGGTATAGAGCTCACAACACTTGAAGATGTTTTAGGGCGCAGCGATGTTGTCAGTATTCACATGCCATCAACCCCAGATACGAATGGCTGCATCAACGCAGCAAGAATCGCCCTAATGAAGCCTGAGGCGATCATTATCAATGTCGGCCGCGGGGAGGTCATCAATGAGGCCGATCTCATCGAAGCCCTGAAAGCAAAAAAGATTGCTGGCGCCGCCCTTGACGTGCGTGTTCAAGAGCCACCGATCAAGGGTGAGATGGAGATGCTCCCCAATTTGATTTTGACCCCTCACGTTGCAGGGATAACTAGTGCGAGCCAACTGCGTATCAATCAGATTCTTGCCACAAATATTGAGTTAGTGTTGAACTCAAAGCCTGCCACTCATGCAGTAGGAGCATTGAAGGAGAGTAGTAATTAAATGGCTCAACTCAGCGTTGGTTCGGCCATTACAACTGCTACCGCCTTACTCGAAGCTGCAGGTGTCTCGACTCAGAGGGCAGAGGTAACTGCGCGTGCGATTGTGGCCAGCGACCGTTGGGGTATCGGCAGTCATGGTCTTATGCGATTACCCTTTTATCTTGCCCGATTGCAGGCCGGTGGAATAAATCCAAAGGCAGAGCTTAAGATCATTACAGATCTACCAAGCCTTGTCGTCTTTGATGGCGATGATGGTCTTGGGCATTGGCAGTTACACCATGCCGCACAAGTTGCTGTAGAGCGCGCGATGATAAATGGAGTTGCAGCTGTAGGCGTTGGTCGATCAAATCACTGTGGCGCACTTGGGATATATGTCTGGCCCATGATCAACCGTGGCCTAGTTGGAGTTGCATTTAGTACCGGTCCCGCCGTTATGCCACCGTGGGGTGGAAACAAAGTATTGCTCTCTACCTCTCCGATAGCAGCGGGTATCCCAACGAATCCTCCAACCGTTGTCGATCTTGCAACNAGCGCCGTTGCCCGTGGAAAGATTCAAGCAAAGGCTCAAGCCGGTGCAGAGTTAGAGCCTGGCTGGGCATTTACAAAAGATGGTGGACCTACAACAGATGCTAAGGAAGCTCTGGCTGGAATGCTGGCACCACTGGGCGGAGCCAAGGGATATGCACTCGCGGTGCTTGTCGAATCACTCACAGGCATGCTCATCGGTCCAACGTTGGCAAAAAACATACCTGACATGTTTGCTGCAGCTCAAGATGGACTACCTCAACAGATCTCTCACTTTATTATTGCGATCGATGCCGCCAAGCTATCTGTAGATGGCAAAAACACACGCACGCAAGAGTTTGAAGAGCATGTGAAGCTAACTGGTGGTCGCCTTCCTGGATCCAACCGAGTAAATCCAGAGTCTTTGAATAGCGCCGATGAGATCACGATTACCGATCAAACCCTAGAACAACTTAAATCTTGGTCTGCAAAGTTAGGCATCGCGTGATTAAAACCCTGCCAGGAGTCGGCCTCATCGCCACAGTAGTGGCCCTTGCCTTTGCAATAAATAGTTTTCAACCTGCGATCAGCCCCTTGGCATTATGTGTAGCCTTTGGTTTTTTGATCGCGAACTTTATGAGATGGCCCTCTTTTGCAAGCAGTGGAACAACTTTTGCTGGTAAGAAGCTTCTGCGTATCGGTGTCGCTCTACTCGGTGCACAGGTGAGCGTTATCTCTCTCAAAGCAATAGGTATCAAAGGAGTCCTCACAGTATTGGTCATAGTCACCTTTACTATCTTTGGGATTCTTGGGCTTGCCAAGGCATTCAAAATGAGTGGTGATTTGGGACTTCTTATCGGAGTTGGATTTGGAGTGTGCGGTGCTACGGCAGTCGCAGCAATTCGCCCGCAGACTCGTGCAACGCAAGAAGAGACCTCATATGCAATCGCCCTGATTTCATTGTGTGGAACCCTCTCAATATTTGTTCTCCCTCTCTTGGGTCATACATTGGGATTGAGTGATCAGAGCTTTGGTGCTTGGGCCGGCGCCGCCGTACATGATGTTGGCCAAGTGATTGCAACCGCCTCGGTTTGGAGTGATGAGGCCGTCAAGTCAGCGATCGTAATTAAGTTAGCCCGCGTGTGCTTACTAGCTCCGATAGTTCTCATTCTTTCGATTCGCCACCGCCGTTATTTAGTCGCACAGGGAGAGGGCGCTCAATCATCAGAGAAGATCCCACTCATCCCATTTTTTGTCCTTGGCTTTATCGCACTTGCAACACTCAATAATATCTTTGAGATCCCCACCAGTGTGCATGATGCAATAGTTCTAACGAGCAAACTTTTACTTGGTGCTGGCCTTGTTGCTTTGGGTTCAACTGTTCGCTGGAGCTCGATCAGGGCGATTGGCGCACGACCTATGGCGATGGGATTGTGTGCATGGGTAATCGTTGGGGGTGTCTCATTGGCTGCAGTCCGCATCACGGGCCTATAGGCTCTTCCTATGTGTTCACCAGTTCTATGTGGTCTCTGTAAAAAAATGACCTGGTCTGGCTGTGGTCAGCACATCGAAGAGGCATTGGAGGGCGTTGCTCTTATCGATCGTTGTGCAGGACATCAGAGCAAATCCGCCAAGCCAGGCTTACTCAGTAAAATCTTTAGAAAGTAAAAATTAGCCTACGAGTTCAGATAATCATTCAAAGCTTTTTGCTCACTCTGTAAATCACTGATGTAAGCCTTCACCACATCTCCGATTGAGACAATAGAGATGAGATTTCCTGTCTCATCCACTACTGGAATATGGCGAATCCGTCGCTCGGTCATGACTGTCATGAGTTCAGCCACCGTTGAATTAGGGGAGCAAGTGATNACCTCTGATGTCATCAAATCTCGAACCCGCATACCGGCTATCTCATCTAATTTACCTGGCATCGCACGCACCACATCACGCTCTGAAACGATGCCATCAACTTTTTTCCCATCAGGGGAGACGACCAATGCCCCGACATGGTGGACATTTAATGCATTGACCAAGTCATGGAGCGTGGCACTTTCCGAGATGGTTTCAACACGCTTACCTGAGATCAAAGCGGCGATCTTCATAGCGGTCTCCTTCGGCCAAAAGGGGGATGCCTATTAATGGTGGCCTTGGTTGGGCCAAATAACAAGAGGTGGGTTTTGCAGCGCAAGATGTGCAGGTATCGAAGAGTTTGGTCGATATTTATTGCTCTATGGCTGGGAGTAGTTCAAAGGCGATTATTGCGCTGCCGATTACGCCAGCCTTTGAACCGAAATGGGCTAACTCAACTCGAGGTCTGTGTTGAAATGAGAGAGAGTCCGCAAGGTACTGTGAAACAGGCTCTAGCAGGGTTGCCTTTGCATTGGAAAGTCCACCCCCAAGAACAATTACCTCTGGAGCAAGAAGCGTCACAAGAATTTCACAAGCTCGGCCTATCGCTGACATGGCATCACGCCAGACACCCATAGCGATTGGATCACCTTGAAGAACCAGTGAATGTATCTTTTCCGTGCTTACTCCCTCGGTTCTACTCAATGATGCGTACGCCTTACTGATCGCCAATGTTGAAGATGCAGCCTCAAGACAACCAAATTTTCCACAGACACAGGCAAATTTTCCATTGACATTCACATGACCTATCTCACCTGCATAGCCATTGGAGGCACAAATCTCTCCATTCATAATAATGGCAGCCGCAATCCCTGTTCCTAACGACATGTATATCGCATTATCAGTATTTTTCGCTGCACCATTTCGTAACTCTGCAATCGCAGCAGTCCGGACATCATGTTTCACAATAATTGGAGCTTGAACTCTATTCTCAAGTAAGTCTTTGATATGAAAATTCTCAAGAATCAAGTTTTCAGACCAGATGCACACTCCATTTTTGTCATCAAATATTCCAGGAAAAGATACTCCAACTGAGGAGACCTTTTGAATTTTTGAATACTCTGCGACAAGCTCCGTTAGAGAGTCTAAAATTCTCTCCTGTGTGTTCCCAGAAAGTGGTGTTGGGATAACCTTCTGCGAGATAGTCGTGAGATTTCTATCGATAAGAGCACTTTTGATATCTGTCCCACCAACGTCAATGGCAACGACATATTCCATAGTTTGTCTCGTGTCACTTATCGAGGATGATGGATCGAGCAAGGCCGCGCGGGCTGTCAGGATTGAGGCCACGCTTCTTGGCGATTGCCACGGCGACTCTTTGAGCACGAATCAAATGTGCCATTGGATCGAGAGAGCTCGATTCAAAGATCGCGCCTGTTGCTTTGATATCGCGGGCAAGATCGGCGGGAATCTGCCCAAAGGCCCATACGGCTCGGCCAGGCTGGGATATTGAGAGCGGGCCGTGGCGATAATCAAGGGCTGGATAGGCCTCGGCCCAAAACTGCGATGACTCCCGAGTTTTCAACGCGGCCTCTTGGGCTAGGCCGATAGTCCAACCTCTACCCAAGAAAGTGATCTGATTTGCCTCAATGAGTTCAGAGATATCACTTGATAGCGCAGCCTGCGCATCTTCGATGATTGTATTCAAGTCAAAGCCCAAGTGAGTGCGTAAAAGCCCAAGGGCTGCAGTGGCCCAACGAGTCTGGAGAAGAGATTGTTCGTCAGCAAAATCCATTGTGATTGTTTGAGTCGCACACTCCTCGGCAGGAGAGTCAAAAATCGCTGTGATTACAACAGAGGGAATTTTCACTTTTTGAAGCAGTTGAATGATCTCCGTCGTAGTTCCTGATCGGGTGATTATCACAAGCCGGTCATACTCACGATTATGATTAAATTCTGAGCCAGGATAGGCATCGGTTACGCCATGCCCTGCCGCTTCCCGTAGCGCTGCATATGTCATTGACATGAACCAAGAGCTTCCACACCCGACCACGGCAACACGTTCGCCTTTCTCTGGAAGTTTGTGAGATACGCTCGGTGCAAACTCTGAGACTAATCTCCAGATATGAGGTTGTGAGGCGATTTCCAGGTCGACATAAGATGAAGCGTCCATGGGCCATAGTTTAGAATATGAATAAGCACAGAGTCAATAACTTTAAATTCTGCAAGTAGTTGAGAGGAGTGTGATGTCCCGAACCCAAGCTGGAAATTTGGTAACTGATGCGAAGTTACGTTCTAAAGCAGTTGGTGCCTTCAACGTCATCTTGCTAGAACATGCTGAAGCGATTGTAGATGGGGCGCAGAGCGCACAATTACCAGTGATTCTACAGGTGAGTGAGAATTGCATTCAGTATCACAACGCCTTAAAACCTATCTCATTAGCAACAATTGCGATCGCAGAGTCTTCTTCAATTCCAGTGTCAGTACACTTAGATCACGCNACGAGTGAGGAGCTTGTAAGACAGGCACTTGATCTTGGTTATGACTCTGTGATGTTTGATGGTTCGGAACTTCCCTACAGCGAGAATGTGGCAGCGAGTATGCGCATGGCCACATTGTGTAAGAGTTACGGTGCCACCTTAGAGGTAGAAATTGGTGAGGTTGGTGGAAAAGATGGTGTCCACGCACCTGGCGTTCGAACCAACCCCCTCGAGGCACAGGAGTTTGCAGAGGCGACCGGGGCGCATTTACTCGCAGTTGCCGTGGGCTCCTCACACGCCATGACCACTCGTGATGCAACCCTCGATTTCAATCTGATCATAGAAATTGCTCGCACTGTTGAAGTGCCTCTTGTGTTGCATGGCTCATCGGGGGTCAGTGATGCTGATTTAGGACGAGCGGTCAAAGCGGGTATGAGTAAAATTAATATTGCAACCCACCTCAATACTATTTTCACTCAAAAGCTGCGTACGACACTTACACATGATGTGGCGTTGGTGGATCCCCGCAAATATATTGGTCCCGCTCGACTTGCTATCTCCAACGAGGTTTCACGGATTTTGAAAATATTGGGTTAGTTCAAAGAGCATAGATTTTAAATCCCTAAAAATCCTTTGCAACCTCACCAGCAATCGCTGATTTTTCTAAAGTTTCCATCATCAAAGAAGTAGGAAATCCATGATGAAACTCGCCAATTCCAAGGTGGGCGATATTCACTCTTTGTAGCGGGTTCTCATCACGTATCGTGATACCTAACTCCTGCAATTGGGGAAGGCGTGCTGCGAAATAGGCATCAAAACTATTCTCTGCGCCCCAGCAACGGTATGCCAATGCAGCAGCTCGAGGCCACATCATGTACTCAGCATGTATGGGAGATTGGATGTATTCGCTCCAGAGTTGAAACTGCACTCCCATCACACCGGGAAGTGGTGAAAAGGAGAGGATATCTTCAAGAGTAATCGCTCCTCCGATAGCCAGTGGCTCTAAAGGTGAAACTTCATACGAGTAATCAAAATATGTCGGGAATACGGGTCCCTGAATTACCTCACGCCCATGGTCCAAAGCAATCTGTGCTATCGCAGCACCACGCCAGGACATCACCGCCGCCTTTGTTGCTCTATTTGGGTCAAATGCAAATGCGTCATCCCAAGTGATCATTTTTTTCCCAAGGTTATTTATAATCTTTTCGATCTCCTGCATGAAGAAAATAAAGACATCTTTCGTTGAAGTGAAATCTCTCTTTTTCATAAATTCGACGACGTGAGGGTCTAAAAGCCAGTTATCTATCAGAGATTCATCTCCTCCAACATGAATGTATTCCGATGGGAAGAGTGAGGCCACCTCTTCGAAGATTTTTTGTAGAAACTCAAAAACCTCTGGGAAGGGACGCAGTAAATGATCTGAAATACCCCATTGCCCACTCACTTCGACAGGCCGTTGATTTACTCCGTATTGGGGGTATGCAGCCAATAGCGCTCCAGTGTGACCAGGGATATTTATCTCCGGGACAACCTGCATTCCAAGTGTTGCGGCATGCTCAATAATTCCGTGCACATCCTTATGTGTGAGATATCCCGAATGTTCCATCCCATCAAATCTGGGCGGGAGCAGCCCATGGTTGATCTGGCTCGCCCTACGGTGCGAACCAACTGTATGAAGCAAGGGGTGCGCTTTGCTCTCAAGGCGCCAGCCTTGGTCATCGCTTAGATGAAGGTGCAAGGTGTTGTAATCAAAGATGGCCAGGGCGCTGAGGGTCTTTTTGATGAAGGCGGCATCAAAGTAGTGGCGTGATAGATCGAGCATCGCCCCCCGCCAGCCCATCATGGCCCCAGTATCCACGGGTATGTGGCAAATAAAGCCTTTTGAGTGGTCGCAGGAACCGGGGGTTGCAGATAGGAACTGCCTCAAAAGTAACCAATTCGTTATCTATGAACCCCTTCAGATTTACTGGTCTGACCTCTAGGTTTAGGGGGTTACCGGGTCCTGACCCCTTCACCTCCCGATGACTTTTTATAAGTCTCATCTCTAGAGAAATGGAACTCAATGTCCGAACAAAACAATGGCATTTCCCGCCGCTCAGTACTTAAGGGTGCTGCAGTCGGTGGTTTAGGAATCGCAGCAGGAGGAACTCTTCTTGCAGGTTGCGGTTCAAAGGCGACAGGTCCACTTGCATTTGGGTCACGCTCCGTTGATGCAGGTCCAACAGCACAGGCCGAGGCTTTGATCGCTGCGTACACAGCGAAGTCAAAGAATGAGGTCACACTCAACTCAACAGAGTCAAATGCATTCCAGAACAACCTTTCACAGTATCTCCAGGGAACACCTGATGATGCCTTCACATGGATGGCTGGATATCGCATGCAGTTCTTTGCAGAGCAGGGATTACTCGTAGATCTCACAGATGTGTGGGGCAAGATCGGTGATCAGTACTCTGAGAGCTACAAGATTGCCTCAACTGGACTAGATGGCAAGCAGTACTTCGTTCCACAGTCCTGGTACCCATGGGGTATGCACTTCCGTAAGTCAATGTTTGCAGATCTTGGATTGAATGCAGATAACGTGACAAACTGGGATGAGTTCCTCAAGATGCTAGATGGCATGAAGAAGAAGGGTCTTGTTGGATTTGCAGCCGGCGATAAAGGCGGCTGGGAGGCAATGGGAACATTCGATATTCTCAACGCCCGCCTCAACGGATACCAGTTCCACGTAGATCTCATGGCTGGACGCGAAAAGTGGACAGATGCAAAGGTCCTTGAAGTATTNAAGTACTGGGAGATGTTGATCCCTTACATGAATCCAAACGTTCTAGATCTCGAGTGGGACGGGGCNATGCAGCTGCTTCTACAGAAGAAGGCTGGATCGATGCTCATGGGTTCATGGTTCGGTGGAAACTTCAAAGAGCAGTCAGAGGCTGATTACGCTGACCTCTCGATCATTCCATTCCCAGAAATCAACCCAGAGCATGCTCGCGACACTATCGATGCACCTATCGATGGCTGGTGCGTAGCTGCTAACGGAACTAACAACGCCGGTGGAGCAGACTTCCTTGCCTTCGCAGGTGATATGGAAGGTATTCAGGCAATACTTGATGCAAAGGATAAGGATGGAAAAGCCATCCCAATGACCTCTGCAAACAATGGCCAGGACACATCGACATATGATCCGTTCCAGAAGGAACAGCTTGCTGTCATGGCTGAGGCTAAGTACATCACTCAGTTCCTTGACCGCGATACACGCCCTGACTTTGCTGGTCCAGTTGTTGGCCCTGCAATCCAGTCATGGTTTAAGAATCCTAAGGATGTCAACAAGATTGTTGATAGCCTCCAAGCACAATGGGATGCACTACCTCCTCTTGCATAGTTAATAATTTTTGTTTCAATTAGCAAAAATTAGTTACTAAGAGATAGGTTTAAAGTATGAACTCGACGGCGATGAGCGGAAAAAAAGCCCATCGCCGTCGAGCATTTTCTAGGGCAGATCGCACAACCCTGGCCGCTTTTGTCGGGGTCCCACTCTTTTTCCATCTACTACTCGTTTGGGTACCGGCGTTTCTAACGATCATCCTCTCCTTTACTTACTGGTCGGGAATATCTGTCAGCCGAATCAAATGGGCGGGTCTTGCAAACTATAAAAATATCTTTTTTGATACTCCCGCATTTTGGGAGGCGGTTCAAAACAATGTAATTTGGTTAGTCTGGTTTGCCGGGATTGCGACACCGATAGGAATCTTGTTGGCCTATCAAATCGATAGACAGATCCGTGGACACAAGTTCTACGAGACGGCTTACTACCTACCAGTGGTCCTTTCACTGGCAGTAACTGGAATCATCTGGGATTTCTTGCTTCGCCCCGATGGCTTTGTCAACGGCCTTATGGGACGTGAAATCGATAATGCCTTCTCATTCTTTGGTAACTATGACATCAACATCTATGTCATTTTGACTATCGCATCATGGCGTCACATCGGCTACATCATGTTGCTGTATTTGGCTGGACTCAAATCAGTAGATCTCGCCCTGCGTGAGGCATCGGCCTTGGATGGCGCCACTGAGTGGCAGACTTTCAAGAAAGTCATTTTTCCTGCAATGAAACCAGTAAATGTGATCGTCATCGTCATCACAATTATCGAATCTTTACGAGCATTCGACATCGTGTACATCATTTACGGCTCCCGTGGAGGGCTACCGATCCTTGGCACCCTGGTCTTCTCAAATATCGCTGGAGAGGGGGCGTCCATGAAGGGCGCTGCCTATGCCGTGATTCTCTTTCTTCTCTCCATTGGGCCAATCATCGCTTACTTGCGCACAACCTTCAGGAGTGATGTCCAATGAGTATCGACGTGGAGCTACAGAAGTCTGCAACAAAATATAAAAATAAACAGAAGGTCAAAGATCGTTTCATCTCGGCCCTCATCGGTGTATTTGCGATCGTATGGATCTTCCCGATAGCGTGGACTTTTTGGACATCACTGCGCCCCTACAAAGATGTACGTGCAAATGGAGTCTTTTCAATCCCGAATACCTTGAATCTTCAAAATTATGTCGATGCGATCTCAAGGATGGATCTACCCCTGTATTTCTGGAATACAGCGGCCATTACCGTTCCCGCTGTCTTCTTAACCCTATTCTTTGGCTCTCTCATCGCCTTTGTTGTAAGCCGCTATTCATTCAAGTGGAATGTGTCCTTACTCTTGCTGTTTACGGCCGGTAACCTACTTCCCGCCCAACTGGTATTTATTCCAGTATTTAAGATGTATATAACATTAGGTAAGGCGATAGGGATTCCGCGGGTCTTGTATGACTCACATTGGGGTGTCGTGTTGATCCATGTCGCCTTCCAGATGGGCTTTGCGACCTTTGTGCTCTCTAGTTACATGAAGACGATTCCAAAGGAGATTAGTGAGTCGGCTATGGTCGATGGTGCCACAGTATTTACGCACTACTCCAAAGTGATGCTTCCTCTGCTGCGACCTGCTCTGGCATCACTTGCCGTCTTGATGACTACATGGATTTATAATGACTTTTTCTGGGCACTTGTGCTCATGTCGACCGACTCAAAGCGTCCGATCACTTCGGCCTTGGGCCGTCTGCAAGGTGAGTTCGTCACTGATTACAATCTTTTGGCTGCGGGCGCAGCGATTGCCGCGCTTCCAACGCTCATCGTCTTTTTCCTTCTGCGCAAGCAGTTCGTATCAGGCCTCACTCTTGGTTCGACTAAGGGATAAGAAGTGAAGGCGATTCAGGTCACTGCATTCGGCGGTCCAGAGGTGATGAAGCTTGTCGAGCTTGCAGATCCCATCGCCAAAGAAGGCTTCGCGATCATAGATGTCACTGCCATCGGGATCAATTATGCAGATACACATCAGACCGAGAACTCATATCTCTCGAAGCAGAAACTGCCGTTGGTGCCGGGCATCGAAGTTGTGGGCACAACATCTGATGGGCGACGAGTTCTAGCACCTGTACCAAGTGGGGGATATGCACAAAAAGCCGTAGCGCATTCATCAACAATGATTGATATTCCAGATGGAGTGAGTGATTCCCAGGCGCTATGCATGTTGGTGCAAGGTTCGACGGCTTGGCACATCTTAAAGACCGTTGGCCATGTGCGGGCTGGTGAGAGTGTTGTCATCCATGCAGCCGCTGGTGGTGTCGGCACGATTGCTATTCAATTAGCAAAGATGTGGGGTGCAAAAGTAATTGCCGTTGCCTCAACTGCCGAAAAACGCGACCTCGCCAAATCTCTAGGTGCAGATATCGCTATCGATGCCAANCAAGATAATCTACTTGCAGCAATCCTTGCGGCAAATGATGCAAANCCNGTGGATTTAATTTTAGAGATGGTTGGCGGTAAAACTTTTGATCTTAGCCTTGAGGCCCTAGCACCATTCGGTCGTCTTATTACATTTGGAATGGCATCACGAGAGACACCATCCATGATTCACCCAGGAGTATTACTAGCCACCTCAAAGACGGTCACGGGTTTCTGGCTCTCACACTGTTTTGGAAGTAAAGAGTTGATGAATGATGTCATCGTCGAACTTTTTGAGTTGGTCAAGAGTGGAAAACTAAAGCCAGTTACGGGTGAAGTATTTGGATTGAGCCAAGCAACGCGCGCACATCAGGCGATGTTGGCCCGGCAAACTACTGGCAAAATCACTCTTAACCCTGCCGAATAAGGATTTTTCGAAAGCGCTTTAAGCCCTGTACGCTAAGGCTTCGAGTAAATACCCACAAAGAATGCGCGCCCCCCTAGCTCAGTTGGTAGAGCGTTTCCATGGTAAGGAAAAGGTCACCGGTCCGATTCCGGTGGGGGGCTCGATGAGATCTCCTTCACTGGATGTGAGATCTTTTCAAAGCACACCCCTGGCGGGGTAGCTCAGCTTGGTAGAGCAAGCGGCTCATAATCGCTGTGTCGTGGGTTCAAATCCCGCCCCCGCTACAAGTACGACCTATCCGAATTTCGCGCATGGACAGGCCTCGGGTAACCTAAGGGCTTCATTAGAACCGAACCCGTAATACATCAAGGGAGTTAAGACCATGGCAAGTAAGAGCGCGGACGTTCGTCCAAAAATCACCATGGCCTGCGTTGAATGTAAAGAGCGTAACTACATCACTAAGAAGAACCGTCGCAACGATCCAGACCGTATGGAGCTCAAGAAGTTCTGTCCACGTTGCAAGTTATCAACCCTTCACCGCGAAACCCGCTAATGATCAATCCCGATTCGGTCGGGCGCACCTTCGAAGGCGCGAACTCTCTCACTGTTAATCAGTCCGAGATTGACTCTTTTTGCTCTGTCATAGGTGAAGCGGATACATCCATCGCTCCACCGACTTTTTCCATCCGAATCTCCTTGTCGCAGTATGAATCTATTTTGACTCAACCCGAGATTGGTGTTGACTGGACGCGCTTGGTTCATGGTGATCAAAGCTTTGAGATAATTCGACCAATAGTCGCCGGTGATGTTCTTAACTGCTCGGCCACGATCGAGACTCTTCGGGTTGCTGCNGGCAATGAGATCATCTCGGTGCGCTCCGATTTGCGCAATGGCTCAGAACTCGTGGTCTCNACGCGTTCGACACTGGTGGTGCGTGGATGATTGAGCCCGGAGCAACCCTGCCCACAAAGATTTTCTACCTCGATCGCGAGCTGTTAAAGGCCTATGCCAATGCCAGCGGAGATCACAACCCGATTCATCAGAGTGAAGAGTTTGCTCTCTCAGTTGGATTGCCTAACGTGATCGCCCATGGAATGTTGACTATGGCCCTGGTTGGTAAGTTCATCAGCGATTGGGCCGGTGGCAGCGCCAACGTAAAGGAGTTCTCAGCCCGCTTCCTCAAGCCGGTTATCGTGCCCGCCGGCGAGAAAGTTGATCTGACGGTAAGCGCCACAGTTCTAGAGGTAGATGGCAACCGTATCAAGCTAGATTGCATAGCAACATCGGCTGGAGTAAAGGTCTTAGGGATGGCCAAGGCGGTCGTTATTAAATGAGCGCACCTGAATCTGTAATAGCCCTAGCCGAAGCGCGTATGGCAGCACGTGCCGATAAGAATTTTGCACTCGCCGATACATTGCGCACAAGTATTGCAAACCTTGGGTTTGAAGTCATAGATGTCACTGGTGGATTCGAGCTCGTTGAGAAAGCCGCCTTCATCACTCTGGCATTTGCCCGTGATATTCGCCCAATAGATTTAGACAGAGAGACAACAGTTGCGATTATCGTGGATGGCTTTACTGCGGATGCTCTTGAAGCGGTGAATTCCATCAAAGCCAATAGTGAATGCGGTGTCGTTATCCTCTCTATCGGTGATCCAGGTCCACTTGTTGCCGCAATGGATGCGCGGACTTATCTATTCGCAGTTGCACCCGGTGCTGGGTGGGGTGATTGTGCAAATACTTTGTTGGAAAAGATCAAGAGTAAGTACCTTGTCATCATGGATCCTTCAACACGTTTTAGCGGTGATGCAATCACACCGGCTATAGCCATACTAAAACAGGGTGAGTACGTTGCAGTGGGTTGGCGTGGGGGATTAGTTAATATTGAAGATGAATGGCGCAGCGTAGATGACAAAGGTGATGGCGAAGTTGATGTTCTTTTTTCATACTTTATGGCCCTTGATCGTGAAGCCGCCTTAGAGACAGGTGGGTTCAACCCGCGTGCTTTGTACTACCGCAATGCAGATATGGAGTTCTCACTTAAAATTCGGCAAGCAGGAGGCCATTTATTGCAGATGACACTGCCCTTGGAGCAAGCCCGTCATCATGGATATCACGACGTTGATCCTGACTATCGCGAGGTGCAATCAAAGAAGAACTACGATCGTATTCTCGAGCGCTTTAGAGGTAAAAGCGCAATTTTGTCACCACGTCGCTAACCTTTAGCCATGAGCGATCTATCCCACTACACCAGTCTGCGTGTGGGTGGCCCGGCAACTAAAATTATTGAGGTCTCAAGTGAGTCTGAGATCATCGCCGCTATTGAATCTGCGGCAGATTCACCTATCTTCATCATGGGTGGTGGAACAAATGTATTAATCGCCGATAGTGGATTTGATGGCACGGTCATTCATATTGCGAACAACTCTGTTGAGGCCGAGATTGATGCCTGTAGTGGTGCAACACTTACCATCGGTGCTGGAGAGAACTGGGATACGTTAGTTGAAATCTCAATTGCACGGGGATTTGCCGGACTTGAGACCTTAAGTGGGATACCTGGAACTGTTGGGGCGGCTCCAATCCAAAATATCGGTGCATATGGCCACGAGGTCAGTGAGTTGATAACGAGAGTCCGTACTTATGATCGGATGACCAAAGCGGTCAAAACATTCATCAACGCCGAGTGTGAGTTCTCCTACCGTAACTCTTACTTTAAGTCCCATCCTGGTCGATATGTAGTGCTGAGCGTTGCATTCCAACTTCGTATTGGTGAATCTACAGCGCCAATCACATATCTTGAGCTCGCCAAGAAGCTTGGAATCGAGATTGGTGATAAGACATCGGTCATTAAGTGTCGCGCCGCAGTATTAGAGTTGCGAGCAAGTAAGGGGATGCTTCTCTCTGCCGATGATCCTGACTCATGGTCTGCCGGNTCCTTCTTTACCAATCCGATCATCTCTCAGCAGAGCGCAGATGCACTCCCTAATGCCGCACCTAAATGGCCTCTCACAGATGGGCGCGTCAAAGTCTCAGCGGCATGGTTGATCGAAAACTCAGGGATCCACAAAGGCGATGAGATCGGTGGTGCACGTATTTCATCTAAGCATGTGCTGGCACTAACAAACTCAGGTAGCGCAACGGCCTCTGATATCGCAGCCCTTGCTAAGCGCGCACGAGATCACGTACAAGAGAGCTTTGGAATAACCCTTGTTGCCGAAGTGAACCTGATTGGTCTTGAGATTTAACCCTCGGTAAGAAGTTTCTTTATACGCCCAATACCCTCAACAATGTCGGCATCACTCGTTGCATATGAGAAACGCAGATAGCCCGATGGCCCAAATGCCTCACCCGGCACAGCAGCGACCTCGACCTCTTCTAACAAAATCGTTGCAAGTTCAGCCGATGTCTGTGGAGTCCGCCCACGTATCGTGGTGCCGAGCACTCCTTTGACCGATGGATAGACATAGAAAGCCCCCGTCGGTGTTGGACAGATAAAGCCAGGAATTTCATTGAGTAGTGAGACGATCAATGTGCGTCGACGATTGAACGCCTCTCCCATTGCATGAACTGCTGTGAGGTCGCCACTTACCGCTGCAATAGCCGCGCGTTGTGAAATATTAGATACGTTGGAGGTCAGGTGAGATTGCAAATTCGTAGCGGCTTTGATGACATCCTTTGGACCGATCATCCAACCTAGTCGCCAGCCCGTCATTGCATAGGTCTTTGCCACTCCATTGATAATGATGCAGGTATCTGCAAGTCCGGGGACTAGCACAGGCATACTCGGTGCACTCGCACCGTCATATAACAAGTGCTCATAAATCTCATCAGCGATAACCCATATGTTATGTGCCAAAGCCCATTCACCAATCGCCTTTACTTGAGCAGGAGCATAGACAGAGCCCGTTGGATTAGATGGTGAACAAAACAAGATCGCCTTAGTTTTACTAGTACGTGCAGCNTCAAGTTGTTCGACAGTTACCAAATAATTGTGTGTCTCATCGGCAAAGACCTCTACTGCGATGCCACCAGCTAATTTGATGCACTCTGGATAGGTTGTCCAAAATGGCGATGGCAACAAAACCTCGTCCCCTTCATTGATAATCGTCGCAAAGGCCTGATAAACCGCCTGCTTTCCACCGTTGGTGATTAAAACCTGNTCAGATGTGATCTCATACTTTGAATCACGCTTGGTCTTTGTGACGATCGCATCGCGCAGTTCGGGTAATCCAGGTGTTGGTGTGTATCGGTGATTTGCGCCGACCGTTGTAGCAGCCGTAGCNGCAGCGACNATGTATTCAGGTGTTGGAAAATCAGGCTCACCCGCGCCAAATCCAATTACCGGACGCCCCTGCGCCTTNAGAGCCTTTGCCTTGGCATCTACGGCCAAGGTTGCAGACTCGGTAATTGCAGCGATTCGGGATGAAATACGTGAGCTCATAGAGCCAAGTCTGCCGTATTCCAGATGCGAGTTAGACCTGAACCCCTCCTTGCCTCTACACTTTCAGGCTCACGAGGGTTTGCTTTTCCCTAGGGTTTTGCCATGCCNTCGTGCGAAGGGCAGTAGCTCAATTGGCTAGAGTTGCCGTCTCCAAAGCGGCCGGTTGGGGGTTCGAGTCCCTCCTGCCCTGCAAGTTGTACACCTAACGCACGGAAAAGAATATGAACAAGAAAAGGAAATGGCGATGACAGAGTCAGTTGAGCAAGAGGCCGAGAAGCTCGGTCTATTTGCCCGCCTCGGTCTTTTCTACCGCCAGATTATTAGCGAGTTGGCCAAGGTTGTTTGGCCCACGCGCAATCAATTAACGACCTACACGGCCGTTGTCATGGTCTTCGTCTCCTTTGTTATCGCAGTCGTCTCAATCTTCGATCTTGTCTTAACAAAGATCGTCTTCTGGGTTTTTGGATAAGGGGGGCCACATGAGCGAAGAAGGCAATGTAGTGTCCGAAGCATCAACAAACGGTGCTGTGTCCGAGGTTCCAGCTCAAGTTGTGACTGCAGAGGTCGTGCCAGAGAAGTTAGATGCCTTCGAGGCAGCCCTTGCCGCATCTGCAACCGAGATTGCTAGCCCACCTGCAGCAGAGCCAGCTGCGGAGGCTACTTTTGAGCCACCATCATCGCCTGAGTCAGAGCTTGCTCTTTCATCGGATGAAGATGGCGATATCGAATCCGATGAGAACGATCCAAACGCTGAATTTCGCCGCACTCTGCGCACCGCCCTTGG
>JGI25920J50251_10000012_pt1 | contig 57880 bp, 56 predicted proteins | sample LauGreBMM110DCMD_2_FD_50251 | JGI IMG/M metagenome (IMG submission 50251) | reverse complement strand
CATTCGTAAAGCGTTACTGGACTCCTAAATTTTTAAAAAGTACTAAGTTTTTCATGCCTTTGGCTTGACGAAATGGTGATTTGAGGGAATGATTTTCATGGTATTGGTAAGCTTATGAAAGTTTTATTCATGTAGCCAAACCCAATCGACTAGTTGGTTCAAATTGAACCTCTATCTGGATAAGGAGAAACACGGTGGTTGATAAAAAGAAATTTGTAATTGGGGGTTTGGTTTTTGCTTTAATGGCTGGAGCATTTGTCTCAACCCCGGCTAAGGCAGCTAGTACGGATCTTGTTATCGGATCAGTTTTAGATATCGATAAATTAGATCCACATACCTCGACAAATTTTGCAACCGTGCGAGCCCTTGGTTTGGTTTATTCAAGTTTAGTAGAAGTTGGCCCAGGGAATAAGATTAAAGCTGGATTAGCTAGCTCATGGGTTTTTAATTCAACAGGCACTCAGCTCACACTGCTTCTTCGTGAGGGCGTAAAGTTTCATGATGGATCTACATTTGATGCCATAGATGCAAAAGCGTCACTCGAAAGAATTCTCGACACCAAAACGAGTGCTGCAGGTCGCGCAAATTTATTAACCATTACGAGTATTGCAACTGCTGGTCGTAAACTCATTTTGAATTTGTCGGTCTCAAATGTACCGATTCTTGCAGCCCTTGATGGCGTTAATATGGCCATGCTCTCATCTGACGATATTTCGGCTGCAAAAATAGGTGGAAGTAACAAACCAAACGGGACCGGTGCTTATAAGTTTATCTCTTGGGAAGCCACACAATCAGTCAAACTCTCAGCATTTTCAGATTACTGGATGGGTGCACCGAAAATTAGTAGTATAACTATTCGTGTTATTCCAAATGAATCCTCGATTTTATCAGCAGTAAATGCTGGAACAATTCAATTCGGAATTATTACTGACCCTCTTATTGCAAAACAAGTAAACACACGTACGCTTAAACTGTTCAAAACTCCTGCGCTTGCATATTATGCATTGCAATTAAATACAAAAGTTGCCCCCTTTAACGACAAGAATGTACGTCTTGCCATCCAATGCGCAATTGATCGCTCTGAGTTGATTAAAACATCACTGCTTGGAGAAGGTGCAATTACCGGCCCAATAACAAGCCCTGCGTATAAATCTAATGCCCTTGCTCGTCCATGCCCTGAAGCTGATATCACAAAGGCAAAGGAGTATTTGGCCGCTGCTGGAAAATCAACTGGAGTCTCATTTAAAGCTTTAGTTACAACCACCGGTTGGGCAACATCTGTTGCGATGGCCCAGAATCTCAAAGCTCAATTGGCACGCGCTGGAATTACTATGGAGTTAGATATCGTTGATCAGGCAACATATGTTCCTCGTTGGTTGGCCGCAGACTTTACTGCAACTTTGGCAAATAATGGTGGCCGTATAGATCCAGATACGATGTACACCCGTTACTTCACCTCTACTGGTAATTTAAACAAAGTTGCAACATATTCATCTGCAACACTTGATGCGAATTTCCTCAAAGGTAAGTCAAGCGGAAAGACCGCTGTTCGTTCTGCTGCATATACCGCTATTTCAAAAGAACTAGAGGACAATGCAATATGGGTTTGGTTAGCTACCCCATATGAGTACCGAGTAGTTTCGAAGAATCTCAAGGGCTTCGTTGCGCTGGCTACTGGCTCGTTACTACCGTTACGCTCGGCGTCTCTCAACTAAAGCATCATTGGAGCGACGTACGAGCTAAGGTTCGTACGTCGCTCTAATCTTTGGTAGTCATAATTAGTATTGTCAGGAGTTGATTTAATGTCGCTCGTCAAATCATCAGGGATAATATCTCGGTCAATTAGCGTATTAGTGACATTATTCGGGATTTCTATCTTTATCTTTATAGTTTTACGTGTGATTCCTGGAGATACGATCACAGGCTCTCTTGGAATCGAAACTGGAGTACTCACACCCGAACAGATTGATGATCTAAAGCGTTATTATGGAATTGACAAACCTTTGATTTTGCAATATTTCTCTTGGATTACCTCTTTCCTCAGCGGTGACTTGGGCTTTGCATATTCGACTGGCGTTTCCGTTCTCAAGCTGACTGCTTCTGCTCTACCTGTCACAATTGAATTAGCACTCTTTGGGACAATTTCTGGTGTATTTATGGGGATAGCGGTAGGAATGTTTAGTGCCAAGAAACCTGGAAGCGTTCGTGACTTCTCCGGTCAACTCTTTGGCTTATTAGCATTAGCAGTGCCAGGATTTGTATTAAGTACGACAATCGTTACAGTAATGGCTAATAGATTTGGATATTTTCCAAATGGATATGAATACATGACACCCTGGGAAGACCTTGGTATGAATTTACAACAGATGCTCTTCCCAGGTATTGTTTTGGGAATTGCTGTCGCAGCACCAGTAATGCGTACAACACGCTCTGCTTTATTAGAGACTGTAGATAAAGATTTTATTCGAACAGCTCATGGCAAGGGACTAAAAGCAAAAACAGTGAGATATCGTCACATTTTACGAAACTCACTAATTCCTATTGTAACTATGACAGGAATACAGTTTGGCTATTTACTTGGTGGCGCAGTTATTGTAGAAAAAATATTTGCCTTACCTGGAATGGGACGACAAATTCTAGATGCAATTAATAGACGTGAATATGCCACAGTTCAAAGTAGCATAATGATATTTGCCATACTTTTTGTCACAATAAATCTAGTGACGGACCTTGTTTACCGGCGAGTAGATCCGAGAATCAAGTGAAGTCTTCTTCTACAAGCGAAAAATCTTGGGTTCATTACTATTTTAAAAGCACTAGTGGAATTGTTGGTGCTTTTTTGGTTTTAATAATGATGACAATATCATTGTGTGCCGCATTTGGGTGGATGCCGCATGATCCGTTGATTCAAAATCCAATGGATTCCTTGCACAAACCTTCATCTGTGTACTGGTTTGGTACGGATCAATTTGGTCGGGATATTTTTTCACGAGCAATGGATGGTATGCGAAGATCTATGACAGTATCAATTGTTTCGGTCTCAATCGCAGGTATTGCTGGTGTTTCACTTGGCATTATTGGTGGGTTTTTTGGGAGCTGGTTAGATAGTCTCGTTGTTCGACTGAGTGATGTAATTTTTGCATTTCCAGCAATTCTTCTCGCTTTAGCAATTGTAAATAGCTTGGGGAATTCCTGGATTGATACTGCTATCGCGATTGCTATTGTCTATACACCTATTTTTATAAGAGTTGCGCGTGGTCCTGTTTTAATAATTAAAGAACTGGATTATGTGAAATCAGTTCGGGTGCTAGGTTTTTCTTCAGTAAGAATTCTACGTAGCCATGTCCTACCAAATGTGCTAGCGCCAATTTTAGTTCAAATAGCACTCTCAATGTCATGGGCGATTCTTACAGAGTCTGGTCTAAGTTTCCTAGGGCTAGGTACTCAACCACCAGACTCCTCACTTGGCCTAATGGTCTCAGAAGCTCAGCCGATGGCCGCTTTTGCTTGGTGGACTTTGGCTGCACCATCACTCTTCATCACACTAGTTGTGGTGGGTCTAAATTTAGTGGGTGATGGATTGAGAGATTCTCTCGATCCATCTAGAAGGCAATCTTGAGATCTTCTTTGATAGAAATTCGTAATTTGTGTATTCAAACAGCAAATGAATCTCGCGAACTCGTAAAAAATATTTCATTTTCTATCTATCCCGGGGAGGCAGTCGGTGTTGTGGGCGAGAGTGGATCTGGTAAAACCTTGACTGCATTGTCGATTCTTGGTCTTTTGCCGAGGGGGGTTTTGGCTCAATCAGGAGAAGTTACATATGGTGGGAAGAACCTATTGAACGCCTCCGAAGAGTCACGGAGGTCGATAAGAGGAAGAGAAATCTCCATGATTTATCAGGATCCGATGACTGCATTGAATCCTGTCATGAAACTGGGAAAGCAACTTTTAGAGGTGTTTGAGGCACACGAGTTACCAAAAGAAAATGCTCAGGAACGTGCCTTAAATGCATTAATTGAGGTTGGGATACCTGAGCCAGAAAGGGCAATGCANAGTTATCCGCATGAGTTTTCGGGTGGGATGCGTCAAAGGGTCATGATTGCTATGGCATTGGTCTTATCACCTAAATTATTAATTGCTGATGAACCAACAACTGCCCTTGATGTGACCATTCAGCGACAGATACTGGCTCTTATATCTGAGCAGCGGAAAAAAACTCACATGTCAATATTATGGATCACACATGATCTAGGAGTAGTCGCAAACTTAGTTGATCGCGTAATTGTAATGTATGCAGGTCAGATTGTTGAAGAAGGATCAGTAAATGAAATTTTTACAAATCCACAACACCGATATACAGCAGGCTTACTAAAGTCTCTTCCAAAAGCTACAATAAAAAATCGTGAACGACTAAGTGCAATTCCAGGTGTTCCACCAAAACCTTGGCTAGTAGAAAATTCTTGCGCTTTTAGCTCTAGATGCTCCTATGTGACTGAAGAATGTCTAACAAAAACACCCGCCTTAATAAGAAATAAATTTACTAGTGCTGCTTGTTTTCATCCAGTAGGAGGTAACTCATAGTGCTACAAATATTGAATGTAGAAAAAAAATATAATATAAAAGCTAGTAAGTCAGTTATTAACGCTCTTAATGGTGTTTCCCTAAATATTGAGATTGGTAAAACTCTGGGTATCGTTGGAGAGAGTGGTTGTGGTAAATCAACTTTAGCGAGAATTATAGTTGGACTAGAAAAGCCAACATCCGGGGAAATAATATGGAAAGATGAGGCAGTACGAAATAAAGTAAATGCTCAATTTAAAAATCACCATTCAAGTATTCAATTAGTTTTTCAAGACCCATACTCATCCTTAAATCCGCGACAGAAAATCGGAAACTGTATTGAAGAAGTCATTACAACTCATAAGCTTAGGAATGGTTCGGGAGTTCAAGAACGAGTCGATGAGCTTTTACTTGAAGTGGGGATCTCTTCAGATTTACAACACCGGTATCCGCACCAACTTTCAGGGGGTCAACGTCAGCGAGTAAGTATCGCCCGAGCTCTCGCATCTGAGCCCGATTTGCTGGTTCTTGATGAACCAGTATCTGCTTTGGATGTTTCAGTCCGGGCTGATGTGATGAATCTGCTATTCGACCTGAGAGAGAAATTTAATTTGACTTATATATTCATTAGCCATGACTTATCAATGGTCCGCCATATAAGTGATGCTATTGCGGTAATGTATTTAGGAAAAGTTGTTGAGTATGGACTTTGGTCAGAAGTTTTGGATAATCCCCAACATCCTTACACAAGAGCATTGATTGATTCAATACCTAGTCATGAGCATATTGGAATGAATCAGTCTGATAATCAATTATTAGGAGAAGTCCCTGACCCTGCTAATATGCCATCTGGTTGTGCTTTTCATTTACGTTGCCCAATTGTAAAGATCCAATGCAAGATAAACTCTCCAGAACTCATTCGAGTTCAGGGTAATCACCTAGTAGCCTGTCCGGAGGTAGGTAAATGAGAATACTTGGCATGATGTCAGGAACATCCTTTGATGGTATTGATTCAGCGCTTTGTAATATTGAGTATATAAATGATGAAATTCAGATTGAGGTCCTAGACTTTCAGTCTAACCATTACCCCAGTGATTTGCACAAAATGATTGTTGACGCAATGCCTCCACGAGTAGTCACAATGGAAACTGTTTGTATTCTTGACACATTAATTGGGCAAGCATTTGCAAACGCTGCTGATTTGATAATTAAGAGTTCAACTATAATCCCCGACTTGATAGTCTCTCATGGGCAAACTATGTTTCATTTAATTGATAAAGATAATAAAGCCCGTGGGACGCTACAGTTAGGAGAGCCTACTTGGATTGCTGAGAAAACTGGCGTTCAGGTACTGTCAAATATTAGATCTAGGGATGTAGCCGCTTTGGGGCATGGCGCTCCTCTTGTAAGTATCCTCGATCAACTGCTTCTTTCTGATAATCAGGTAACCCAAGCTGCTCTAAATTTAGGTGGGATATCAAACATCACGATAGTTTCGAACTCAATGGAGCCAATCGCATATGACATCGGACCAGCTAATGGTCTTATGGATGCTGCTATTTTTGCGTATTCAAAAGGAAAAGCTACTTTTGACACGGATGGAAAGCTAGCTTCAGAGGGAAAGATTAATGCAACTCATTTAAAAAAGTTTCTGTCTCATCCATACTATGCATTGTCGGCTCCCAAATCCACAGGTAAAGAAATCTTTCACTTACCTTATGTTATTGAAATTATTGGTCCCATAGAAGNTTGGGTTATTGAAGATGTANTAGCAACACTNTTGGAAGTGACAGTCGAAACTGTTGCTAATGAAGTTGAGAAATTTAAATTATCGAGTATATATATAGCTGGTGGCGGGGCTTCAAATCAAAGATTAATGTCGAGATTACAAGAACGCTTGGGTTCATGTAAAGTTCTCACCATCAATGAACTTGGTATTTCTACTCAATCAAAAGAGGCTTTAGCCTTCGCCCTTATCGGATTTCTTACAGCGCACGGATTGCCAGGACAATTGCCAAGCTGTACAGGCGCATCAGGAAAGCGTCTTTTAGGCTCACTTACTCCAGGAAAAAAACCTTATCAACTCCCAAATGTCCTTTCGCAGATGCCTAAGCGAGTCAGAATCATTCATTGATATTCTTATTTGACATCTCTATTTCGAGCGCTTCCCATTCTGGAGTTACTCGCTTTTTTCCTGTCGGTAAGAAACCAAAATCAGAATAGAGGGAACAGGCAGCTATGTTTTCTTTGAAAACCCACAAAGACACGGATGTGAAACCTCTTGATATAAGACCTCTAATTCCTGCCGCTAATAATATCTTCCCAAATCCTTGTCTTGCGAAATCAGGATTTATATACAATGAAAAAAGATGGCCGCAAGAATTATCATCTCTATCTGGGCCTACCCCAAAAAATCCAACCAATTGCCCCTCCAGTAAACCCAGGTATATGTCCTTCTGCGAATCTGGTAAGAACGCTTTTTCCCATAACTCTGTAGCGCTCTCCTTATTCATGGCGTCACGAACAATTTGGCTTAAAATGTCTCTATATGAGATGTGCCAACACCTTAAAAATACCGAGACAATTGCCGGTATATCTGCTACATCAGCTTTGACGATTTTCACAGATCAAAGACTACCTTATGCGAAAATCACATATGAATAAAAGAAATAAAATTGCCTATTCAAAATATACAATCAAATTAAATTCAACATTTGAAACTGCTCTTAGAAGTATAACTTCATTTGATGTACACAAAATTTCAATCACAAATTTTGAAGGCAAAACTGGATTTGGCGAAGTTGTCGTAACTCCTACTATTACAGGAGTTACGACAGCAGAACTCGTCAGTGATATTAGGAATTCGCTTATTCCATTACTAAGTGAGGTGGATTTATGCGATAGTGATGAATTTTATTCAATACTTAAGAAAAAATTTCCAAAGAATCCTACTGTTCGTGCTTTGGGAGACCTTGCATTACATTCATTGCTTCAAGAGTATACTCGTGTTGAGATATCCACTGATGTGACTATTCCAATTATAAAAAAAGAACTTTTACCTACTTTGATACCAGATAGGATTAAAGATGGCTTCAAGGTNTTAAAATTAAAATTAGATAGCGCAAGCGTACTTGAGAATATCTCTAAAATTAAAATGGTGAAATCCCTGATTCCTAATGAAACATTCTTACGTGTAGATCCGAATCAATCCTGGAGTGTTTCTTATACCTTAGAATTCTTAGATCAATTGCAAAAATTGGGTATAGAGATTGAGTATCTAGAGCAACCAATCCAACGCGGAGATTTCAAAGGATTAAAACTTGTGCGTGAAGGGTCTGCGGTTCCTATCATGGCAGATGAGTCTTGCTTTGATATTTGTGATTTGGAGAAATTAGTTGAGCATGATGCGGCTGATTTGGTCAATATAAAAATTTTAAAAGTAGGTGGGATTACACCTGCTAGAGAATTAGCAAAAGCTGCCATGAAGGCTCAGATTAAGGTATCTTTCGGATGCATGATTGAGAGTCCATTAGGAGTACGCGCGGCGATGTCACTGGCAGCCGAGTTTGGACCTTCTCAGACTCATGATTTGGATGCGGCGTGGTGGTACTCGCAAAGTGAGCTTGTATATAGTGGTGGAACAGTCAAATGAATGTTCCAGGGCTTGTGACTGCACTAAGTGTTAAAGGTGTTCGTACGCTCTTATCTTCGGGTTATCGACAAAATCTTGGTGGGCTAGCGCCACTTGAGATGAAAACTGAAACTTCATTTGATATTGCTTCTTTAACAAAAATTATTGTTACAACTAATCTAATTATGATTATGGTGGATGAAGGGTCAATCAAATTAACTGATCAGATCAGAGAGTTTTTTCCTGCCTGGAATACACTAGAGAAGCAAGATATCACTATAAAGCATTTACTTGAGCATAGATCAGGTTTGATACCTTGGCGTCCTTTGTATATCAGTTGTAGTAATCAAGAAAAAGCGCATTCACAGATAAGTAAGTTGCCACTTATAAATCAAATTAATTCAAGACGAATATATTCAGATTTAGGCTTTATGATATTGGGTTTTTTAATTGAAAAAATTTATCAAGCTGATTTGTCAACAATTTTTAAAAACATTTTTGTGGACAAGTTAGGTTTTATCGATACTCAATATTCGTCCCCTGTGAGTATGGATAATGTGGCAGCAACTTCGTTAGGCGATAAAATAGAANATGAGATGGTCAGCTCTGGCTTTCCATATCNAGTGCCTGAGAAAGTACAGGACTTCCAAAGTTGGAGATCGGAGCCTCTGGCTGGCCAGGTAAATGATGGAAACGCATTCCATTTATTTGGTGGAGTTTCTGGGCACGCGGGTTTATTCTCAACCGCGAGGGACTTAATGGGTATATGTGAGATCTATTTAGCATCCTTCAAAAGTGACAATATATTTAAACAGTCTACGGTTTTGAGCTTTTCTAAGCCTGGGTTAGATCCGATGCAGGGCTTAGGATTCAGGAACTGGCGAATAAGCACTGAAATGGGAGAACAGATTGTCTACGGCCACACGGGCTTTACTGGGGTTGGGCTAGGTTTCATACCTGGATTAGATTTCGCAGCGCTCATGCTCACCAATCGTCTCCACACCATGGATGAGCCCGTGAAAACCGAGGATGTGTGGCTGCCCTTCCTAGAGAGCTCACTTAGGCGTTTGATACACGAGATCTAGCCCTTGACGCATGCCTAATTTGTTAGTATTTTTCATGAGTATCTTCATGCCCTGAAGGTTATTTTCACAAAAAATGTTAACTGAGAGAAAACGAGGGGGTGGAGACGTGCTTGTGACCATGTATAGCGATCTCTTAGGTGAAATACGTAACTCGTTTTCCTCATTTCATGCTAGCGAGGCCTCGATAGCGAACTGTGTCATTTCTGATCCGGTACGAGTTTCTCAGATGAATATCTCACAGATTGCCAATTTTTCACAAACCTCAGTGGCATCAGTTGTACGCTTTAGCAAGACGGTTGGATATAAGGGTTATCCTGAATTTCGCATGGCACTTATTGGAGAGGTAAGCCGAATCGGCTTTAATAATCAAACTGATACGGAACTAGATAGTGGAATAACAATAGAAGATTCAATTGAAGAAATCATTCGTAAGATCTCCCTTGCTGACTCACAAGCAATCCAAACAACAGCTGAGCGATTAGATATTCAAAGTTTTGAAAAAGTGGTTCATACTTGGAATAAGTCAACAACAATTGGAATATTTGGATTAGCATCAAGTGGCTATGTTGCAATGGACTTACAATTAAAATTAAATCGTCAAGGCAAAAACGCAGTAGCCTGGCGAGATGCTCACACGGCACTAACTTCAGTCTCTATGCTGGGTACGAATGATTGTTTAGTTGCAATTAGCCATAGTGGAATGACGCTAGACGTTGTTGAAGTCATACAAGAATTTAAGTCTCACGGTGTAAAAATAATCTTAATTACTAATGCAATTCGAAGTACTGCTACCGCATTAGCAGATATTGTCCTGCACACATCTGCTCGCGAAACCACCTTTCGCAGCGGAGCGACAGCTAGTCGTATTGCTCAACTAACGGTGGTTGATTGCCTCTGTGTTGCATTGGCACAGAGAAACTGGAGCGCCACGAAATCCGCGCTAGATCATTCCAGAGTGGCCGTGGGAAGCCGTTCTGGTAGAAAAGTTGAAGAAAGTAAAGGCTCTTTTCAACATCCGACCAAATCCCGTACTAAAGGAGAAAATAAGTGAAAATAGCATCTCGCCGCTTACGCGGTTTGGTTGCATCTGCAATGGCAGTAGCAGGAATCGCTGTTCCAGCAATTTCTGCGCTTCCAGCAAATGCAGCAACAGAGTTAACTGTCTGGAGCTGGCGAACAGAAGATAAGGCTTTCTATGAGAGTCAAATTGTTAAGTTCGAAGCCAAAAATCCAGGCATCACAGTCAAATTCACCCCGTATCTCAATACAGAATATAACGCGATTGCCTCTACAGCCCTCACAGCAGGTAAAGGTCCAGATATCCTTCAGATGCGCCCTTATGGTGGCATGGCCAACCTCTCCGATGCAGGTAACTTCTTGGCTTTAACAGTAAAAGATGTTCCGGCACTTGGAAAATTACAGCCAGGCATCCTTGCCGCTGCTCAAGGGTATAAAGACAAGAAGCAGTATGGATTTCCATATGCAATCTCTGCAATGGGAATTTACTACAACCCAGAAATTCTTCAAAAGGCTGGCGTAAAGGCACTTCCAACAAATTGGGAGCAGTTAATGATTGCCTTTAATAAAGTAAAAGCCATAGGTGTTTTACCTTTGGGTAATGCTGGTGGAAACGGTCCTGCGCTTGAGCAATTACACGCTTCAGTGGGTCCAACTTTTTACGGTGGAACACAGTTCTTTAACGACGTTGTCTCTGGAAAAAAGACATTTACCGATAAGGCCTACGTAGCAAGTTTGCAGGCTGTCAAGGATCTNGCGGCTTATATGCCNCCGGGATTTGAAGGAATTGATTACAACACTGCACGTGCCTTATTTGCAAATGAGAAGGCCGCCTTCTATATCGGTGGAAACTACGAACTAGGATATTTCCGCAGTTTAAATCCCTCACTACAAGCTGGATGGATTCCACCAGTAGCCAAAATTACAGGTGCACCTAGGTATGTCTCAACATGGGCCGATGGAGCATTTGCAATTAATGCAAAGACTGAAAATAAAGCGGCTGCACTCAAGTTCCTCAACTTTATGACTACCAAAGATTTTGGACAGGCATTAGTTGACGACATAGCCTTCATACCTACAGCTCCATTTGTGAAAATCACAGATCCAGTTGTAAAGGCGATAAATAAAAGCCGCTCATCAATCGGAACCCCATTTCTCAATGTTGTGGGATTCCGTTATGAGACTCCAACGAGCTCAAACATTCTTCAGCCTGGATTCCAGAAACTGATTGTTGGAGCTATAACCCCTGAGCAACTTGCTAAGGATGTACAGACCGCTGTCTCATCTTGGTACGCACCTCAAAAGGGTAAGAGCTAATACAGAGGCATTGGGCGTGGACATTAGTCCACGCCCAATGCTTTTTCTTTGCATCTAAAGGGAGTTTCACGTGGCAATAAGTGGATTAAAGCGAGAACAAAATAAATATATAGTGCTTTTACTTTCCCCCGCTTTAGCGACNATTCTCATATTCACAACCATTCCAGCACTCACCACTTTGAGTTATGCNTTTTTTAAATGGGAGGGTTTTCAACGCGTAGGATTTGCAGGAGCAGCAAACTTTCAACGATTATTTGATTATCCTTTTAAAGATCAGTTTTTAATGGCGCTTCGACATAATACTTTGGTATTTATTGCAGTAATGATTTTACAAACTTCGTTAGGACTACTGATTGCCTATGCCATATTTCAATTGAAGAATGGGCAGCGATTTTTTAGGACAGTGACTTTCTTACCAGTTATATTCTCCTTAGTTGTTGTTGGATATATGTGGCAGGTAATGCTGGATCCTTACTATGGGCCAATTAATATGATAATAAATGATTTAGGCTTCGAATCTTTGGCCAAACCCTGGCTCGGAAGTATGAGTACTGCTCTTCCCACTCTCATATTTATTAATTTGTGGCGCTGGGTTGGATTTCCAGCAATAATTTTTCTTGCAGGGTTAAACGCTATAAATCAGGAATATCTTGAGGCAGCTCGTATTGATGGAGCGACAGAAGGTCAAATCTTTCGAAAAATAATGTTTCCACTTTTAGCTCCCTCATTGACAATCATCACGATTCTTACATTTATTGGGGCTTTTGAATGGTTTGATCTCCCATTTGTTTTGGGGGGATCAAATGGTAATCCAGCTGGAGCCACAGATACCTTGGCACTCATGTTTTATAGGCTCTCATTTGGCTCCGTGGATTCCAATGCAAATGAGGTTGGGGTTGGATCTGCTTTGGGGGTATTTATTTTTCTTCTCGTAGGGCTAGGTGCTGGAGTAGGACAGTATTTCTTGCGCAAAAGAGAGGTAGAGCAGTGATAGCCCTAATGACTTCTAAGTTCTTTTTTAGAGCTGTGCTTATTATCAATTCTCTTTTAGTTTTACTACCAGTATTTTTTCTCCTTAATTCTGCGCTACGCGAAACAAATAGTTTTGCTTCAAACCCATTTATGCTTGCCCGTGATCCATATTGGGAGAATTTTCAACAGGTTTGGTTGGATGGAGCATTTGCAATATATCTAAAGAACTCATTAATTGTTACGGGTGGCTCTTTAGTTGTTATCTTGACTTGTGCATTAGGTGCAGGCTTTATTCTAGGGCGCTATAATTTTAAAGGTAATGCCTTAATATTCGGTTTTGTCCTAACGGGGATGCTCGTTCCGGCTAAGTTAGCAATTTTGCCTCTATTCATACAGTTAAAATGGATGAATCTTTTGGATTCACACTTTGGACTAATCCTGGTCTATTCATCGGGTGCTTTACCTGCCGCCGTATTCATCATGAGTGGATTCTTCCGGTCACTGCCCAGTGATTTAGATAATGCCGCTCGAATTGATGGAGCATCTGAATTTCAACTTCTTCGTCGCATTTTAATTCCGCTTGTTCGACCAGGAATGGCTATTGTGGCAATCTATTCTGCGATTCCAATTTGGAATGACTTTTTCTTACCTTTAGTGTTTCTGCAAAGCCCAGAAAATAAGACAATCATGCAGGGGCTTACTGTCTTCTTTGGACAGTATGCATCTCAATGGGGAGTTCTATTCGCCGGCTTGACCATGGCTGCGCTCCCGCTAATTGTCTTGTACTTAATCCTTTCTGAGCAGTTCATTAAGGGACTTACAGCTGGTGCTGTGAAAGGCTGAAATTTGTATTATTTAGGAATCGACGCTGGAGCTTCGGCGACAAAATGGGCTCTAATTGATGGGAATGGTATAAAAACATATGTATATTTTAAAGAGCACTCAGCAATCGCAGCCGAACTTTCTAAGGAATCTTCTTTCCAGGGTTGAGAATTCCTGATGGGTCAAGTAATTTCTTAATTCCTCGCTGAATGGTGATTATTGATTCAGAGACCTCCCGAGCGACAAAATCACGCTTAATCGTGCCGATTCCATGTTCACCGCTAGCCGAACCACCCAAGGATTGAGCGATCCCTACTATTTCAGAAAAAGCCAGCCTTGCACGTCTTTCACCATCCATATCCCCATGATCATGCACGATAGTTGGGTGCATATTTCCATCTCCGGAATGCCCAAAGATTCCAATAGTCAACTGATATCTCACTGCCAGCTCTTCAACTTTGCCAACAAATTCAGCGATTTTTGTGACTGGTAAAGCAACATCATCGAGCAAGGTTGCGCCAAGGCGTTCAAGAGCTGGATAAGCCAATTTTCGGACACGCGTTAAATCAGTTGCATCACTTGCTTCGGTTGAGAATATCCCATCAATCATTCCGTGTGATTTACATGTGGCAAGAGCCGAATCCCCAAACTCAAAGTTCTCATCTAATTGCATCAATAGAATTGACCCGGCTACCTCAAAACCAAGCGGGTGCCACTGCTCAACTGCATTGAGCGTTGTTTGATCGATAATTTCTAACATTGATGGTCGATACTGTAATAAATCTGTAGAGGCAGCAGCGGCCTGTGTAATATTTGAGAACGTGGCAATTAATGTCGCTGGAGATTCTGGACGATAGACAAGATTTAATGTCATCTCAGTGATGATACCTAAAGTACCTTCTGATCCAATAAACAAATGCATCAAATCCAAGGTTGTCACAAACTTCTTTGTAGCCTTTCCTACCTCAATAATTTCACCATTTGCAAGCACGACTTTCAACGCACGAACATGGTGCGATGTGACCCCATACTTGACGCAACAAAGTCCACCCGCATTAGTTGCGATATTTCCTCCCAGAGTTGACCAATCCCGACTTGCCGGATCAGGTAGATAGGCCATTCCAAACTCTTTTACAGCGGTATCTAAATCAAGGTTAATGACTCCTGCTTGCACACGGGCCAGCTGATTGGCTGGATCAATTTCTAAAATCTGATTCATTTTCTCAAGGGATATAACTAGTGAACGTGAATCCGCGTTAGCTCCACCAGATAAACCGCTACCCGCACCACGCGTGACAACTGGAATATTACGCTCTGAACAAAACGCCAAGGCTTTAGAGATCTCCTCAGTGCTTCTAGCTAATAAAACTGCTGCTGCGGGTTGCGATGCGGCAAAGGGTGCCTGGTCTTTAGAGTACGTCGCAGTGATATCAGGGTCGGTAATTAGGGCAGTTCCAAGAAGCCTCTCAAGATCTGCCGCGAAGCTCATTGCGGCAGTCTATATCGCTTGCGGGAGATGGCCTCTATGAGTAAATCCTCCTGCAGGGTTCTCAATGCCTTTTCAATCTGGGATTCATCTGGCCAGAGTTTCTTGATAGCGTTTTCTGTTAGTGATTCATTCTCGCGCAAGGCTTGAACAATTGTGCCGCGGCACTTTCTATCGGTACCGTGCCAATCCTGTGATTTTCTAATGAGATTACTCTTAGGGTAGCCATTTTTGCGCCAGTTACAGCTTGAGATCACGGGACAGAGTTCACACTTTGGATTCTTGGATGTGCAGACGAGTGCACCGAGCTCCATCGTTGCAGCGGCCCAGATATGTGCATTCTTTTCTGGAAGCAAAGCAAGACGCCTAGCTTTCTCACGGCTTGTTGGTGCAGGTTTTGGATGCTCGTTGCCATCTATTACACGTGTTAGAACCCTACGGATATTTACATCCATCACTAATGTGCGTCGATCAAAGGCAAAGGCGGCGATAGCAGCTGCGGTGTATTCACCGATTCCGGGGAGAGTTTGTAATGTTTCAAGATCCTCTGGAACTTCATTGTTGAAATCCTCGGCGATGATTTGAGCTGCAGCATGTAGGCGTAGTGCGCGCCTTGGATATCCAAGGCGGCCCCAGGCGGTAATAACTTGGGCGGGGGTTGCCGCTGCTAAATCTTTTGGGGTGGGCCAGCGCTCCATCCATTCAATCCATTTAGGGAGAACACGATTGACCGGAGTTTGTTGCAACATATATTCACTTACCATCACACCCCAAGGAGTTGTGTTACGCCAGGGTAGATCTCGTTTGTTTCTCTTAAACCAATTAACTATCGGCTTTTCCAGCGGGTTCATTCGCCAGTTATTTTTACCCGTGAGAGTGCTTGATCAAGACGGGATACTTCGACGATCTCCATGCCATCTATCTTTGTCTCAGAGCCAGTTGGAACAAGTGCACGCTTGAAACCTAGACGAAATGCCTCTGCAAGCCTGCGATTTACACCGCTNACCTTTCGAATCTCACCAGCTAATCCAACTTCTCCAATGGCCACTAAATCTGCAGGTAGTGCCAGGCCCTTTGCAGCAGAGGCAACGGCTAATGCAAGCGCTAAATCAGCGGCGGGCTCGGACATCTTCATTCCTCCTACTGTCGCTGCATAGACATCACGGCCACCGACCTTGATACCTGCGCGAAGCTCTAGGACGGCCAATGTCATCGCAGTACGGGGTGAATCAAGGCCAGATACGACTCTGCGGGCGTTACCAAAATCATTTTCACGTCCCTGACTCACTAGGGCTTGAATCTCAGCGAGTAATGGTCGACGACCTTCAAGAGTCACTGTCACACATGTACCTGGAACCGGTTCGGCGTGACGAGATGTGAACAATCCGGTGGGATCCAAAACAGATTCGATCCCGGCATCACTTAAATCAAAGCAGCCAACCTCATCAGAGGCACCGAAGCGGTTTTTGATCGCACGAATCAAACGCAGACGCGAATGGCGCTCGCCTTCAAACTGCAAGACGACATCAACGATATGTTCAAGAAGACGCGGCCCAGCGATTGAGCCATCTTTCGTGACATGGCCGACAAGTAATAAGGTTATATCTCGATCCTTGCAGATACGAATGAGTGCTCCAGCAACTTCACGCACTTGTGTAACTCCACCAGGTGATCCATCGGCGGTAGAGCTACCAATTGTCTGTACTGAGTCGATGATCACAAGCTGTGGTTTGACTGCATCGATATGTGCGATGACCGCCCCTAAATCGGTTTCAGAGGCGAGAAATAAGAGTGGATCGATCGCTTTGATACGTTCGGCACGCAGACGAACTTGGGATGCCGACTCTTCACCACTTATATACAGTGCAGATAGGCCTTTAGATGCGCTCTGTGCAGCAACGGATAACAAAAGAGTTGACTTACCGACGCCAGGTTCGCCAGCCAACAAGATCGCAGCTCCCGGAACTAAACCACCACCTAAAACTCGATCAAGCTCACTTACTCCCGTCGGACGGGCGTGAGCTGCAGATAAATCAACATCTCCGATAGGTGTGGCCTTATGAGTTACATGTCCTGGAACGAGTGAGAGTTTTTTTGGAGCGGCTATCTCTTCAACGCAGCCCCAAGCCTGGCACTCTCCACAGCGGCCCACCCACTTCTGTGAGCCCCATCCACATTCAGTGCAACGAAAAGGGATCTTTCTCAACTTTAGCCATGAGNAGAGCCTAGGAGGAAGGGCTGACTATTTCCTTGCAGCGGCCAAAGTCGCTGGATGCTGGATAACAAATAGGGGTAAGGAGCGTGCCTGCGCATCGCGGATTCCGGCCATACGCATATCACAACGCTCAGCGAGTGTGGCATAGGCCTTTTCACCCATGAGTTTTTGCAGCTCATATTTATTTGAGATGTATACCGGCTCTTTGCCAACGTGAGCATCGGTGTTGCTCGTACAGTACCAATCGAAGTCCTCGCCACCATCGCCCCAAGCAAGGCGCTCGTACTCACCGATGACAGTTACTGAATATTCACGCTCACCGACCTCGCGAGTCTCAAAGCTTCGGCGTAGCGGTAATTGCCAACAGACATCGGGCTTGGTATCTACAAAGTGCATATTTTCTTTGACAGCTAGATGGTGAAGCACACAGCCAAAAGAGCCGTTATATCCAGGCGCCTGATGCTCTTTTCGGTTTAAGAAGATGCATCCATCCTCAACGCGACGTGTCTTGCGCTCGCCATCTTCATCTGTTTCTGAAACTCTTATTTTCCCACCTGGCTTTTTAGATCGAGCTTGCGAATAAAACTGCCACATCTGTGGTGTTAACTTTGCCGCGATCTTCTCGGTGCGTAGCTCATCTTCCTTATCGGAGTACATCGCACCCTCTGTGCAACAACCACCATATGGCTGGCTTTTGAATACACCTTTACAACCATCACCATAGATACACATCCAGTATGAGGTCAACCAAGTCAGATCACACTTGAAGATTTCTTCAGGATCTGCAGGGTCAGAGAACTCAACCCAATCACGCGCAAAACCTGGCTTTACTTCAGACATAGTCATAGAGCCTACACGCCTAGCGGGTAGGCTTGCACAATGGATAAGTCGATAGCGGTTGGAGTAATCGGCGCCGGTGTAATGGGCGAAGCGCTTATTGCTGCGTTAATTTCATATGGTGTGAAGCCAGAGATGATCTCAATCTCTGAAAAACGTGAAGACCGTGCAGATGAGCTCGCTAAGCGCTATGGCATCACGGTTACAGAGATGGCATTTAATGTGTCAACAGCGCAGATCCTGCTTTTGGTCGTGAAACCCCAGGATATGAGTGACTTACTTACCCAAATCAAGAGCTCAATAAATCCAGGGAGCCTTGTCCTCACTTTTGTAGCTGGAAAGCAGATCTCATTTATTAGCGATGCACTCGGCACCGCTAATCCAATTATCCGCGTGATGCCAAATACCGCAGTTTTAGTTGGTGCGGGGATGTCCGCTATCTCAATTGGTGATGGCGTGAGCCGGGAGCAATCTGATTTTGTCACTGGTCTTTTATCGGCAACCGGAAAAGTTGTTGAAGTACCCGAAGATTTACAGGATGCGGTCACTGCAACAAGTGGATCCGGGCCCGCCTATTTCTTCAGATTCATCGAGGCCATGGTTGATGGTGCCAAAGCACTTGGACTATCCCATGAGGTTGCAACACAACTCACGGTTCAGACCATGATTGGTGCAGCAAAGTTGCTTGAGAGTTCAGGAAAATCAGCCACCATATTGCGTGAAAACGTGACAAGCCCAAATGGAACCACTGCCGCGGCTCTTGCATCTTTTGATAGCAATCAACTCTCAAATTTAGTTGCCAACGCTATGAAAGCCGCGCGCGATCGCTCGCAGGAATTAGCGTGAGGGGCTTTCTTTCACTGGTATTGATATCTGTGCTCGTTGCAACCCCAACTGCGAGTGCAGCCCCCAAAAAAATTGAGGTCAAGGCCTTAAAGCTTGTAGCCACGATCAGCAGTAAAGATGATGTTGCGGGCTTTGTGCTAAGCGCTAGGTCAATAATCCTCTTTGGCACCGCAATGAACAGGTCGTTCGTTCGCGCAGTAGATTTAAATGCTCAAGAGCTTTGGCGTATCGCACTTGAGCCAAACTCACCATCTATCGCAACCACCGGCGCAGTTGATAGCGCTGGAAATATCTGGATCGCAGGTTCAACCTCACTTCTTCGATCTACGATCGCGCCAACTCCAACCTCAAGCCCTCTTAACCCTGATGGTGTCGTCAACATCCCTAACTCCTTCAACCCTGCGTTAGATGCAGTGGCCCTATGGAAGATTCCGGTAGGGACAACTACAGCGATTCTCTATAGCGCTGTACAGAGTGCTCCAGTCTTGATTACAGGGATTGCCCTTGATAAGAACGGAATCTCCTTGGTTGGCCTGACTCAATCCATAAAGGGAAGTTCAGGTTTTGTGATTAATGCAAATACAGCAGGTGAGTTCAGTAAGCCGCTCTTGATAGGCACAAGTTCGACGACTTTAGATGCAGTGGTGCGCCATGATGATGCGACATTGACAGTCGTCGGTGCAAGTGGTGAGAGTTTAGGAGGGAAAAAAACAGTAGGCACAGTTGATGGGGTAATTATTAAAATTTCAAAGAGTAATACTGTTCAATCAGTTGTTCGTAGCTCTGCCCCAAAGGCGCAAAGAAATTGGAGTAGTGCCTCACCTAAACTCTTACTTGGTGGAGATGTGATTACGGGAGCCAAGATTGAAAGTGCAGTAACAAAGTTTTCCAGTTCATATGCTCCATTATGGACATATCGCTTCTCATCAACTGGACCAGTCTTCACCTTAGGTTCAACCTATGCCCTCTTTTTCTCTACAGCTGCCATCACACAGCTAAGTAACAAGGCGCCTCAAAAACCAGCGCCCATACTCCTAGCCTTTGATGCAAAAGGATTAATCACTAAGGCATTTAGCACCTCTGTAGAGGTCCGTAACATTATTGGACTATCAACCAATAAAGAGTTAGGTATCATCTGTATGACCTCTAGTCCAGATTCACTTTCAATATTCGTACTAGGTTAGTTAAGGCTTAGGTTAGTCAAGGTTTTAGTAGTGCTAACTTATTATTCACGCTCGCAAGAAGGAACCTAACCTTATTGATACTTACCCAGGCGCTCTGTGATGGATCAACGTTTTGGCCATTACGGATAAGGCTGATCGCAGACTGGCCAGCGGAGGCTTTACCAGTATCTAAGGCACAAAGGCGCTCTTGACAGTTAAAGACGATAGTTTTCCCATTTATTGAGAGATATGCACCCGGGGTCCCAAAGCTCTCAGTTGTTATAGATGTGATTTCCATCGAGCTATTGAGCATCGCCCACCGGATTTGATTTGGTTTTGGGAGAGATTCGATAGAGCTGGCAAGCCAAGCGGCCATCACACCCCCACTTACCTTGGCAAGGGCTATCCCATAACCGAAGACCGAGGCCTGCTCATTAGAGATATCTAACGTCTGATATGACCAAGCAGTGGCATCACTGCCGATACGGGTCGCAACGCGAACGGCTCCGGCCGTCACCTCCTTCTTCTGATTGAGGCTGATAACTGAGTCATAGAGAACGAATGTTTTTGTGCCATCGATGAGTGCCTGCAGATGAAAGCCGACATCACCGGTGGACCGGCCATCAGTTTTGCGATCCCCATCCACAAGCTCGTACACCCAAGCTCCACTCTTAGCTTTAACCGCGCCTAACAAAATCCCTTGGCTCTCATCACGATAGAAGACCTGCACTCCGTTCGTATTTGCTACACATGCGTTTGTGACACTGACATCACTGGAAGTGCGCACACGAACGGCATCCTCATAGTTGTTGATAGCAGGACCATTACCATCGATGACATCATAAGTGAAAGCTTTACCGTTATAGCTTGCATAACGTAAATCCTTATCAGTCACATCGGTATAGAAAATATGTAGAGTCTGTTTGGTACCAGTCCCATTGACACAGAGGGAGATTGGATTACCTATCGCATTAACTGTGCGGCCGCTAGATCCACCGGCACCGTCAACTATTATCTTCCTCCACGTCTTTCCATCTAATGTCGCTAGCTTCAGATCTCCGCTCTTGGTGTCGGTGTAGGCAATGGCGGGTTTTCCATTGAAAACTACACTCACTACCGATTTTCCATCCCCACCTGAATCTAGAACTGTGCTCTTCCAGCCTGCTTGAGGAACCATCACCGAAGTTGTAGCAGGATCTGAGATACCAAGTTCATTTTTAGCGACAACAGTGAATGTGTATGAGGCTCCATTCTTGAGTCCGCTCATCACAACTGGACTCGAGAGTGACCTCTTTTCAGCACCGGTTCGTAGATTCTTGACAATATATTCACTAATCGCAGCGGTCCTGATATTGACGGGTGGATCAAAGGAGATGAGCGCCGAAGAGTCGGCTATCAGTGCCCGAGCATTACGTGGAGGTTGCGCCAACCCTGTCGCAAGACCGGCTGGGGGCTTGGTGCGCATATCTTCGATCATCGCAAGCAGGAGCGGTCCAGGCTCCTTAAAGATCTCTCCTGGATCCAAGCTTGGAGTCATAACCGAATCTAGGCCAGACTTTGAGAAGGTGGCCTCATCTAAATGGCTAACGGAGGAGCCAGGTTCATAATTTCCAGGTGTGTAAAGCTTTGGCTTGATACCACCATTTGCAGCTGTAGCAAACTGTCCAGACCAGACAAGTGAAGATGTAAGTGCTGTGGCAAGTTCGCGGGAGGGAGTGGGAAGGTCTGCAAGACGGCGCCCATCGGGTGTCTGTGCATATGCATCATACGGTGTTGGCTGATCAAGACTTGCGATGGAAAAGAAACTATCGTAGGAATCATTAGAGAGAAATCCAATACCGTGGGCTATCTCATGAAGAAAGACTGACTGTAAATCATATTCACGTGAGGTTGGAAGGCCATCGCCGCGAGTATTCCAACCTCCGTTAGCGTTGACTTGAATCACAATATCGGGATTGGCCTTATCTAAATCTTTGCCAGAGAGTGCATTTGCAAGAGCTGAGGTGTACCACAGTGATGAATCAGGAGCGCCAGGAAATGCAGAGAAGAAATTTGATGGGCGTGCACTACCAAGAACCCCCCACGAACTTGAACGTCCCCATGATGCATCAATACTGACTATCACAGTCGATGCAAAGTTTGCAGACCAGATATCAACTGCCGCCTGTACCTCTTTCTTTGCCCAGTCTGGAAAATTGCTGTAGGTAACATCAAACCTTGATTTGACATCACCGACAGCGTTTTTTGGTCGAGGAGCAGTGGTAGTTACTGGATTTGTTCCAGCGTAAATATGTCCCCATTGTGTGGCTGGGTGTTTGAGAAATTGGGCCTGCGCAGATGGAGCACTTATCAGAGAGCCAATAAGGGCGCTGACAACGGCGGCGACCCGGAAAGAGTTAAAGTGGAGGCTCCGCATAAGCCCAAACCCTACCAAGATGAGATGATTTCACCATGGTCGATAGTGCAGAGAGCGAACTTTCAAAGGAAATGCACAGGGTTAGCACTTGCATTGTTACTGTTTTCACCCGTCATGGTTGTCATCTCTGCCAGGTTGCTACAGAGCTTCTTGAATCAATGCAGAACGAATTAGATTTTACGGTCAAAAAGGTATACATCGATAGAGATGCAAATCTAGAAAAACTCTATGGTGAACAGGTTCCCGTTATCCACATCGATGGAGAGCACCATGATTTTTGGAGAGTGGATCCAGAGCGCTTCAGATCTTGCCTTGCAAGACATCGTCAGCGTCAATAATTTTATACGAGTAACCCTGCTCAGCTAGAAAGCGTTGACGATTTTGTGCGAAGTCTTGATCGATTGTGTCACGCGAAATGACCGAGTAAAACTTTGCAGTGCGACCATCTGACTTTGGTCGAAGGATTCTTCCCAATCGTTGCGCCTCTTCTTGTCTGCTACCAAATGCTCCTGAAACCTGAATAGCGATAGTCGCATCGGGCAAATCAATTGAGAAGTTCGCAACTTTAGAGACAACTAAACAGGTTATTTCGCCCGATCTGAATTTATTGAAGAGTATCTCTCGCTCCTTTATCGGAGTATCACCCTTGATAAGAGGCACACCTAGTGTTTCAGAGAGAGAATCTAACTGGTCGATGTACTGACCGATTACAAGGATCTGTTCACCAGAATGCTTTTCAACTAAGACTTCGACAATATTGCTCTTAGTCCGGGTTGTAGAACAGGCCCGATAACGGTTCTCGGGTTCGGCCGTTGCATACAACAGACGCTCACCTTCAGTTAAATTGACACGGACTTCTATGCACTCAGCGGGTGCGATATATCCCTGAGATTCGATCTCTTTCCATGGAACGTCGTAACGCTTGGGCCCTATCAGGGAGAAGACCTCTCCCTCCATTCCATCTTCGCGCACAAGTGTTGCAGTCAGACCTAGGCGGCGACGGGATTGAATATCTGCGGTGAAGCGAAAGATGGGTGCTGGCAACAAGTGAACCTCGTCGTAGATAATCAAACCCCAGTCATGAGTATCAAAGAGATCCAAATGCGCATAGACACCATTCTTCTTCTTGGTCATGACTTGATATGTAGCGATTGTTACGGGTCGAATCTCCTTCTTGGCGCCAGAGTATTCACCGATCTCATCCTCATTAAGTGTCGTGCGCTGTAATAACTCTTCACGCCACTGTCGAGCTGCAATGGTGTTAGTAACTAGGATTAAAGTCGTTGCCTTTGCATGTGCCATTGCCGCAGCTCCCACGATGGTCTTTCCCGCACCACATGGCAGAACCACTACACCTGAGCCACCGTGCCAGAAGCCCTCAGCGGCTAACTCTTGGTAAGGCCGGATCTTCCAATCCTTTTGGACTAATTCGATTGGATGCGCCTGACCATCGACATATCCAGCGAAATCCTCTGCTGGCCACCCTAAACGCAGTAGCGATTGTTTTATCGCACCACGTTGACTTGGTAGCACTGCAATTGTCTCGGCATCGATTCGGGCACCAAGCAAGGGCGCAATTTTGCGCGCACGAATAACTTCCTCTAGAACTGCAGTATCAGTTGTTACGAGGATCAACCCATGAACTGGATCGGCCTCTAAGCGCAGACGTCCATAGCGTGACATCGTCTCGGCGACATCGATCAGGATTGAATGTGGGACTGCATAACGCGAGTACATAATCAACGTGTCGATTACCTGTTCGGCATCGTGGCCTGCAGCTCGGGCATTCCATAAGCCAAGTGGTGTTAATCGATAGGTGTGAATGTGCTCGGGTGAGCGCTCAAGCTCTGCAAATGGCGCAATCGCCCGACGGCATTCGGTTGAAAGGGGATGATCTATATCAAGCAGTAACGTCTTATCGCTTTGGACGATTAATGGGCCATCAGTCATCGAGAATATCCTTGATGAGTGCGTGCAAAAACGCACTACGGCTCTGCAGAGTTGTTATATCAACCCACTCATGGGCTGCGTGTGCACCATCGCCAATTGCACCAAGGCCATCTAATACTTGAGCACCAGCGGCTGCGGCAAAGTTTCCATCACTTGCACCGCCCACTGATGCATGACCCAGAGGTGGCATACCCAAGGCCTTGGCAACTTTTTCTGCACGCTCATAGAGAGCCATAGTTGATGTTGTTTCAAGTGGTGGTCGGTTGAATCCACCAGTGATCTCATATCGCGTAAGTGGATTTACTGCTTTGAGATCTCGAATCGCTGCATCTACGCGGTTGAGCTCTAGGAGAGAGAATGAACGGACATCGATATCAAGGATCGCCAAATCTGGGACAGTATTCGTCGTATTACCCGAGCGCAGCATTGTTGGGACAACGGTCGTACCTAAATCGATATTTTCAAGGCCAGAGATTGCCAAGATCGCATGCCCCATCTCCACTGTCGCATTGATACCTTTGTGTGGATCAAGACCTGCATGGGATGCCTTGCCATGAATTTTGACTTGATACATGGCCGTGCCTTTGCGTCCAGTCTTCACCTTTCCATTCAATGTCGCCTCGAGAACCAAGACAGCCTTAGCCTTTGATGAGATCTCTTTGATGAAATCTTTACTGGTTGTGCTGCCAGTCTCTTCATCGCTAGTTGCAACAAGGGCCACTGAGCCATCGATGCCCTTCATCGCAAAGAGAGCCTGGATAAACCCGGCCTTCATATCGAATATGCCTGGGCCACTTGCGGTGCCCTCTTTAATGTTCCAGACGGGTTGGAAAGAACCTTTTGGCCAGACAGTATCCAAATGGGCGAGGATGACTACATCGGGTTTATCAACGCCCCACCAAAAGACAGGGCGGCCATTCACATCGCGAATCTGCGCTGGTGAACCAAGGACCTCCTGTGCAATATCGCTAGCAAGTTGTATGACTGAGCGACATGCATCCAGATCATCAGTGGGTGACTCTAACCTCACGAGTTTTTCAAGCGCCGATAACATGAGATAAGTCTATAGCGGTGCTACGCCGGTGATGCGGGGAATTCGAAATGATTGAACTTCACCAGTTGCATGATCGCGGGCAATCAGCGCCCCAGCGCTGACACGGATCGGATCGATGATTCGGTGAGTGACCGAGCCATTGTTATCGGCATATCCAATCGAGAGTGATTTCTCCTCTTGGATGAATTTATTCACCAGATCCAGTGTTTCATTTGCCGTATTACGTGGTAGCGCACCGAGCGCTTCACTCACTCGCTGTCGCAAATGGAGCTGTTTATGACTGGATTTTTCACCAGTACGAATAGTACGAATGGCACTATTCAATAGATCCTCACTAGGAGCCTCGATCTCGCCTATCACACGTGGAGGTCGTGGTTTAGTCAGTGCACGATTTGCCCGCGTGCCACTAAGTATTAAACCGTTAGAGGATTCAGCAGCGGGTAGATAACCAGACTCGCGCAAAATACGCATGGCATCAGTAGCATCGTGGTCACAGATGACAACCTCGGGTGCGATACGGCGAAGTGTGAGAACCTCTAACTTCTTATCACTCATCATCTGTGCGATAAGTGAGGTGTCCTCACAACGGATAAAGGATGATGTATTTCCTACCCGTAACTTGCCGTGTTTCTTGGCCACATCTGCGATCAGATACTCAAGAGGTTGTGGCATCGGGGTTTTCGAAGTCTTTGTTAAGAAGGCCTTGATCTCATCACCAGTCTTACCGTGATCTAAGGCACGACGAATAGTCNCCTCACTGAATCGATAGACGGTGGCGCCACCACGACTTTCGATCTCGGCCATTATCGCCAACTGTTGTGAGATCTCATGCTCGAGAGGTCCTGGGGCAATTGCAGTGTTATCGCTCTGGATAAGAATGTGATCCACCGTCTTGGGCAAATCACTGTTGATGAAAGCTAAATCGGCGCCCATGAGAAAGCTCTCGCCATATTGAGAGATCGCGCCTTGACCAGTAATTCCAAGCCATTCCGCCTCGCGCAAACTCCAGGCAGAGAGCTCCTCTTGTAAAGAAGAGTTACGGCGCACTGGTGCTCGCCAGTTCATAAGGGCGGTAAAAGATGAGGCATCGGGTGCAACACAGGGGTTCTCTTGCAGGATTGAGAGCGTTAATGCACGAACACGTGATGCATTGACTCGGTCGAGCTCTGGTCCTAGGGCGGCAACGTTCTTAGCCTCGGCTCGCCCGACTAGCCCACTTACACGTGATGTAATCAACCAAGCCGATGCCAATACCTGCCAGCGATCGGCTGGTGTCTGCATGAGCCAGATATCAAACTTGTTGCTTGGCATGATGCGATCCTGGGCATCGATGCTTATCAAAGAGGTCAAATATGCCAGCTCAGTGATGAAGGCAGTACAAGCTTCATCAACACCAAGATGGTTAGCGATCACTTTAAGATCACGAACACCTAAACCTCCTGCACGAAGTGCATCGGCAGGCTCTTCTGCCCAAAAATTCAATAACTCCTCAACCCAGCGCAGGACTGTTGAGATGTTGGCAATCGCTGCAAGATTTATCTGGCGCTCATCTCGCTTGGTACCAGTCATAACTGGAGGTTTAATCTGATTTTCTCTGTGAATTTTTCCACCGCGTAGATAGATTCCAACTTCGCGTGGAACAATGACAGTCCTTTGATCGAGTGGAACCAAGAACTTTCGCTCAAGCAACCAAGCAACCCCAGGGCCAGGGTTTTTGATATCCCCAACACTGCCACGTGGCGGTCCCCAGATGAGACGCTCCAGTACTTTCTTGGCATCAGCCGGTGCGCTATCCAAATCAGCGAGTTTGAGTTTTGCTATCGAGATTGGCCCCAGTCCTGCAGGCTCATTTCCCAAGACATCACGCAGCTGTGAGGGAAGGCGCATGCCGTCATCGGATGGATAGATGAGGCCAATAGAGATTAAATATTCAACCCCACTAGCGGCCGCTTTATCGGTGATTGCGATGAGAGATTTGAGGGTGAACGGCTCACTTAGAGCTGCACCAGCTTCAAGTAGTTGGAACTGCCATTGGTTGAGTGAATCAATGGCTCGCGCAAGACTTGGCGTAGAGCAGGCACGCACTGCAAGCGAGGCGATATCTGGTGGCACCGGTGTCACAAGATCAGGACGGGCGGTGAATAAATCCAAAAGGGCGGCATCATTGAGGCTACGTAAGTAGTCGGAGAATGAGCGCATTTCCATAACTTGCTAACATTACTGGGCTTTACTGACTATTGCGTAATCAATCTCGCTTCCCACGTGGAGTCAGCCATGTTGCAAGGGCGGCAAGGCGAACAACTATTGGTGAGATGAGGCGGCCAATAAAGCGCGCTCGCCGAAAGTCATGTATCGGCCAGCCTTCAGCCATAGCGCGAAGGCCCAAAATCGCATCTGGGTTGATTGCCGAGGGATGACCAACGCATTGCAGCAACGGCAGATCATTGTTGCTATCGGAGTATGCATAGCAATCATCTAAATTTAATCCCGAACGCAGAGCCAAACTTCGCACTGCCACCGCTTTTTCTTTTCCATGTAATAGTGCACCCGACATTACCCCTGTATAGAAACCATCTTGTATTTCAGCCTTACTTCCAAGTGCCCCAGTAAACCCTAAGCGATTAGCGATGAGGATAGCCATGTCCTCTGGGGCGGCGGTGACAAGCCAGACTTCTTCATTGTTTGAGAGATGTTTTTGAGCGATATCAATTGTGCCCTGCCAGATTGCAGGGGATACGAACTCATCATAAATCTCCTGTGCAATCGCCTCAATATCACTCACGCTATGTCCACCAATGAAGTCGGTCGCAGATTTCTGAAAACGTGCGATCTCCTCCTTATTCTCTTTACCAGTCAGACGAAATCGCAGATTGGCCACAACAAAGCGGGAAATATCCTTTTTCGTGAAATAACCCCGTTGATACATACCCCGACCAAGAAAATAGATCGTTGAGCCACGAATGAGCGTGTTATCGACATCGAAGAAGGCTGCTCGCTTTGCTGTGAGTGCCATGTCACTACCTTAACGAACTTGGCGTATTGCACAGGCTTTATGCTTGGTGAGTGAGTTCAACAGTCCATGTAATACGTCACGGCGAAGTAGAGAATCCAGAGAAAATTCTCTACGGGCGTCAGCCTGGGTGGGCGTTATCAAAGCGTGGTCATGAGATGGCTGGCGCATTAGGTGAATGGTCTACCTCGATTGACCTTGGAGCTCTTCATGTATCGCCACTACAGCGTGCACAAGAGACGGCAGCGCCAATTGCCGCTGCGCATAATCTCTCCATTACAACTGATGAGAATTTGATAGAGGCTGCAAATATCTTTGAAGGAAAGGCGTTTGGTGTTGGTGATGGGGTTTTACGCCACCCAGCGGCATGGCCTCACTTATGGAATCCTTGGAGACCATCATGGGGAGAGCCATATGAGGAACAGGTAAGCAGAATGTTAGCCGCAGTTTTTGCAGCACGTGATGCCGCTAACGGCAAAGATGCGATTTGTATCTCCCACCAACTCCCTATTTGGATTTTGCGCAGTGTGATCGAAAACCGTCGCCTATTACACGATCCACGTAAACGCGAATGTTCATTAGCCTCAGTCACCAGCGTTCATTTAGATGATGAGGGATTGATCTCGGGTATCTCTTATTCAGAACCTGCACGTCATCTCCTACCAAATAAATAAGATGCGATCCAAATATGGCGTCGTCGCACTCATGCTCACTGTGAGTATTTTGACTGGATGTGCCAGTGGGTCAGGAGCAAATACGCAGGAGAGTTATATATCTGGTGACGGGTCGGTTACCTTTATCGATACCGCAGATCGTAAGGCCGCCCCATCCTTAGGTGGGATGACACTGACTGGGAGCAATTACTCTCATGCAATCGGGCGAGTCACTGTTGTGAATGTTTGGGCCTCATGGTGCTCACCTTGTCGCTCTGAGATACCAACGCTTATCGCCCTATCTAAAAAATATACAGAGGTAACATTTCTTGGGATTCTCACGCGAGATATGCCTCCGGCGGCCGAGGCCTTTGCGCGCAGATTCGCAATTCCTTATCCAACACTCATTGATGACTCGATTCTCCTTGGCTTTAGAGATTCACTGCCGGTGAATGCAATCCCCTCGACCGCGGTTATTGATAAAAATGGCAAGGTAGCAGGGCGGATCCTCGGTGAGGTCACCGTTGCATCACTTTCTAAGTTGATCGAGAGGGTGAGTTCAGAGTGAAAGAGATCTTCGTGGAACAAATCCTGAGCGGCTTTTTGATCACGGCCTTTCCAGTGGCATTTATTGCAGGCCTTGTCTCATTTCTCTCACCCTGCGTCCTGCCGCTTGTCCCGGGCTACCTCTCCTTTGCCGCTGGATTCTCAGCTCATCGTGGCAAAGTATTTTTGGGCTCACTTCTCTTTGTCATCGGCTTTTCAACAGTCTTTATCTCGTATGGCGTGATCTTTGGCGGCTTAGGAGGTCAACTCGTAGCAAATGAAAAACTCATATCCAGAATCCTTGGCCTACTAACTATTTTCTTAGGTCTTATCTTTCTTGGTAAGTTTCCAATGATGCCGACATTTCGGCCGAAGATCAGGACAACAGGTGGTTTGATCGGTGCTCCACTACTTGGATTTTTATTTGGAATTGGTTGGACACCCTGTATCGGACCGGCCTTGGCCGCGGTGCAGACTTTGGCCTTTCAAGAGTCGAGTGCTCTGCGTGGAGCCTTCCTCTCACTGGGCTATTGCGCAGGTTTGGGGCTTCCATTCATAGCATCTGGACTCTTCCTTGATCGCTCGCAGAAGATCCGTAAATATCTGATCCGACGTGGTGAGTTGATCTCAAAGATTGGTGGAGTTTTTCTCATCCTCATTGGTCTCTCCCAGGTGAGTGGATTATGGGGCCAAATTATGAACTCACTACGTTCGATGATCTCAGATTTCATACCGGTCATATAAATGAGCCAAGACATCCAAATTCCAGAGATCGGCAGTGTGGGTCTGCTGCGTTATGCATGGCGGGCGTTGACAAGCATGCGCACAGCGTTGATTCTCCTACTGCTTTTAGGTGTTGCATCTATACCTGGCTCAATTTTTCCCCAGCGAACCCAGAATCCAATCGCAGTTGGCGATTCATATAAGAATTCACCCGAACTTTCACGCTGGTTGGATCGCTTCTACATGTTCGATGTCTATGGATCACCCTGGTTTAGCGCGATCTATATTCTGCTCTTTATCTCACTCATTGGCTGTGTGCTGCCTCGCGCTATCGAGCACTTCAATGGGGCACGTGCTCTACCCCCTGCAACGCCAAAAAACCTCAATCGAATGGAGTTCTATGCGACATGGGTGCCAGTAGGTAACGAGATTGAGACTGCTAAGAGATGGTTGAAAGCGAAACGGTTTAGGATCTTGGAGAGAGATGGTGCAATCTCTGCAGAGAAGGGCTTTCTACGCGAGACTGGAAACCTTCTTTTCCACCTTGCCTTGATTTTGGTTTTGCTTGGAATCTCATTTTCATCACTTTTTGGTATGCGAGGTGAGGCGATTCTCAATGTCGGGGAGCGCTTTGTGAATACACCTACAAGTTATGACTCCCTTGCCTATGGAAAACTATTTAAAGAGGGCAAGTTAGAGAAGTTCATTATTAGTGTTGATAAGTTTGATGCGCAATATAATCTTTTGACCAGTGCTCCTGAGGATTACACCCTGAACGTGAGCTTGAAACGCGGAGATTTGGTCACGGTTGAAAAACATGTCATAAAAGTGAATTCACCTCTTGCTATAGCAAGCACAAAGATTTATCTGCAGGCAAATGGTTATTCACCAGTTGTCACGGTCAGAGATTCAAATGGTGATGTCGCCTTGCAAGGCGCAGTTCCGTTCTTGCCACAGGATGCAAACCTTCGATCTATAGGCGCGATTAAAGCACCAGATGCGCAGCCACAGGTCGGTTTTCTTGGATCATTTCTCCCGACATACGAGCGAAGTGGGAGTGATGGTGCAGTGAGCGCATTTCCTCAGGCCCTTGATCCACGTTTGCTGTTATCGGTTTGGAGTGGGGATCTCGGCTTGGATGATGGCACTCCACAATCGGTTTATCGAATCGATACGTCATCTATGTCACAGATCGGCCTTAAGGCGTTAAAGCCAGGAGAGACTTACGTCTACAGCACAGGCTCAATAACTTTCGAAGGCTATGTACAGTGGGTTAACCTTCAAATCGTCGATGATTCTGGAAAGAACTTTGCTCTGCTCGGCGCTATTATTGCCATTCTAGGCTTGTTGGCATCGTTGTTTACGCGCAGACGCAGAGTATGGATTCGCGTAGGAGAAAACGTAGAGATCGCAGGTCTTGCAAAAAACGGGGCACCCGGCCTAGAGCAAGAGATGGCGCTCTTTGAGCGAATTTTGAAGGGAGAGAGATAGATGTCAAACACATGGGCCTACATCTCCAACTATTCAATCTATTCCGCGCTAGCCGTTTTTACTCTCTCATTTCTAGCTCATGCAGTTGAAACGGCNTGGGCGGTGAAGGCTCCTGAGAGAGAGCTTGCCTCTATGGGTGGATCGGCTCCGACTCAGATCGCTACGAATCCCAGTAAGATTTTAGATTACAAAGCCACTGAAAAAATTGCGCGCATCGCCACGGCGATGATGATCCTAGGTTTCTTACTTCTCTTTACCGGTGTGATCGCACGGGGTGTATCTGCTGGGCGTGTGCCATGGGGAAATATGTATGAGTTCTCGATTACTGGTGCATTAGCTTTCTGCGCGGCCTATCTCGCTGCACTGCAGAAATATAATCTGCGCTGGCTCGGACTATTAGTCTCCTTCGGCATTCTTCTTACCCTTGGTACGGCAGTGACAGTCTTATATGTCCCAAGTGCACCGCTTGTTCCAGCCCTTAAATCAGTATGGCTCATCATCCATGTGATAACAGCGATCATCTCAGGTGGAGTGTTTCTTCTTGCAAATGCAATCGCAGCAGCATATTTGTACTTGGACTCCATGGAGTCAAAGGGTGAACGCAGCGCATGGGCAAAGCCTTTGCCATCTCTTGANGCACTAGATCAACTCTCATACCGCTTGGTCGCACTTGTCTTTCCTCTATGGAGCTTTTCAGTGATCGCGGGTGCTATCTGGGCAGAGGCGGCCTGGGGACGTTACTGGGGTTGGGATCCAAAAGAGACNTGGGCCTTCATCACGTGGGTGGCATATGCAGCTTACTTACACGCTCGAGTCACAGTTGGTTGGCGGGGACGACGGGCGGCATGGCTCTGTTTATTTGCCGGCTCGACATTCTTATTTAACTATGTGTATGTAAATATTTGGGGCAGCGGAAAACATACCTACTCGGGACTTTAAATTTTTCGCAAGAAATCTGGATCATCATCTGGCGGCAAGATACGGGGTTTAGGCCTTCTCAAACCCTTGGGCTTATTTCTACCGGCAACCAAATAGGCAATCGGTCCGATTGCCACAGCTTGAGGTCCTAGGAGAATAATCAATAAGAGCCAGCCCCACTTTGGAAGATTCTTGATCTGTGATTCATCGGCGCGAGCACAATCAATGAGTGCATAAAAAGTAAGACCAAAGACGAGAATGAGGGGGATTATCCGAGCCATGGTGAAATTATATCGCCAAAGCCAATGCAAAGATGATTGAAAAGCTAAGTTGGAGTTTGCCGGTTTTGCCTAAGAGTGGAATCAAAGCCTTTCCACTGACACCACTCATAATCGCGCGAGCAAGGGAGAGAGTCAGGGGCACCGTGAGAAGTGTCAAGAGAGCAGCGGGCTTAAAGGTTGCGATTGCGGCGGTATGAGCAATGACGAGAAAGGCGATGAAGGTGCGACGGGCGGTGGAATCACCTCTTTGTACCGCCTGAGTTTTCTTACCAACTAACTCATCTTGGACTAGGTCGCGAAGATTGTTTATCGTGAGAATCGCGCAAGAGAGGGCTCCCATCGGTACTGCCACTATAAAACTCATCACAGTCACAGTCTCTGTCTGTACATAGAAGGTTCCTACGGTTGCAACTAACCCAAAGAAAATAAAGACAGATAACTCCCCATAGCCGCTGTACCCGTAGGGCCTGCGCCCACCTGTGTAACTCCACGCCGCTGCGATGGCGATAGCACCTATTGCGATCAGGATTGGTGAGGTTAAGAAAGCTAGCCACAGCCCAGAGATTGATGCAATCACAAAGCAGATAAGGGCTGCAGCTCTTACGCTCGCTGCACTCGCTAATCCACTAGCCACCAAACGCGTTGGACCGATGCGATGGTTATCGACTCCTTTGACTCCATCTGAGTAGTCATTGGCAAAGTTGACCCCGATTTGAAGCCAAAGAGCGACTTGTAAGGCAAGAACGGCGCGAAACCAGTTAAAACTGCTCCCAGTAAGAGCCGATCCAACTAAAACTGGTGCAACGGCTGCAGATAAAGTGCGCAGACGTGCACCCAGAATCCACTTACTCATCTCCGGCCATCTTGGTAAGTGCGGCACGATCTACTTTGCCGATACCAAGCAATGGGAGTGCATCGACAATGTGTATGACTTTTGGCTTTGCAATCTCACCGAGTGCCGCCTCTAAATAAAGTGAAATCTCAGTCTCATTTACCGCGCCAACGACTGCCACATGAAGTGCCTGTCCCCATTGTCGATCATCGACTGCAAATGCAGCACAGGCCAGATCTGGAAAACGGACTGAGAGCGTAGCCTCGACTGCGACTAAAGAGAGATTTTCTCCACCAGTGATAATTACATCATCGGCACGACCGGTCACGCGTAGTCGTCCATTTTCAACTCTTCCAAGGTCATTAGTGATGAACCAACCATCATTGAGTGCAAAGAGATCAGGGGAGTTGAGGTAATCAGTGGCCAACAGCGGACCACGGATTTTTATGGCTCCTTTTTCAGTGATTGCAAACTCGACCCCATTCAGCCCTTGACCCTCATAGATGCAGCCACCGCAGGTCTCAGTCATTCCATAAGTTTCAATTACCCGTATACCAACGGATTCAGCCTGGGTGCGCAGAGCTGGAGTAAGAGCTGCGCCCCCCACCAGCACCTTTTGAGCAGCTTGTAAATGACGGAGTAATCGCTCATCCGTATTGAGTGCTCGAAATAACTGTGTGGGGACTATCGATGTAAAATCCGCCTTGGGATATTCACCATCAAAGCTACGTAGGTCTAAAGGTAATGTCTCCAACTCGAGAGATCGAATAACTACATTCACTGCAGCGATATGTGTCACAGGTAAAAGAAGTGACCATTGCGCTCCGGTAGAGGCACCTAAAAAACTATTGGATGCATGCGCCGAAGCCAAGAGTGCATCACGTGTGAATGCCACCTCTTTTATTAATCCTGTACTGCCACTTGTGACAACGGCCAATGCAATATTGTTGGCGACCGCCCTAGATCGGACCGTACCAACGCTTAGGGCAGGACCGGTCCCGGCCAGAGCGGCCGTGATCTGCGCCGCTAACTGCGGGATTGGTGCCGCAGGGCTGGCTCGTAGTAACTCTCGTTGTGACGACATGTCCATTGCAGCCGTAGGCTATCGCTTGCAACGATATTGGAGGAAATGTGAGCAAACCGATTAATCACGAGGCTGGTAGCCGTGAGATTCCCGCCTGGATAAGTGCCCCAGGTGGAGAGGGCTTTGCCGACATCAGATATCAGATGGGGGATGGCATCGCCAAAATCACAATCAATCGTCCTGAGATTCACAACGCATTTCGCCCGCAAACGATTATCGAGTTAATAGAGGCCTTTTCATTGGCGCGTGACAACGAAGATATTGGAGTCATCATTCTCACAGGTGAAGGCACTGAGGCCTTTTGTTCGGGTGGAGATATCGGCGTTCGCGGAGATGATGGATATTTGGGTGATGATGCATTATCGAAAAAAGGTATTGGTCGTTTAAATGTTTTGGATCTTCAGATACAGATCAGACGGACTCCTAAACCAGTCATTGCAATGGTCGCTGGTTGGGCTATCGGAGGAGGACATGTATTACACGTCGTCTGTGATTTAACAATTGCCGCTGATAATGCCAAGTTCGGGCAGACCGGACCGAAGGTTGGTTCATTCGACGGTGGATATGGCGCAGGCTTATTGGCGGCCCATGTAGGTCAGAAGAAGGCGCGAGAGATTTGGTTCATGACACGCCAATACGATGCACAAGAGGCGCTGGCTATGGGCTTGGTAAATACCGTTGTTCCAATCGCGCAGTTAGAGGCTGAGACGCTCTCTTGGTGCCGCGAAATGCTTCGTAACTCACCTCTTGCACTTCGTCTATTAAAATCTAGTTTGAATGCCGCAGATGATGGACTGGCTGGAGTCCAGCAACTAGCCGGTGATGCAACACTATTATTTTATATGAGCGAAGAGGGCCAAGAGGGGCGCGATGCCTACAAAGAGAAGCGTCTACCAGATTTCAAGAAATTCCCTAAGCGTCCCTAAGCAATGCTCGACTCGATACTGGGCTCACTCAAAGTTGTTGCACTTGCGACCACAACAGATTTCCGNTCAGTCACCTCACGTGAGGTAGCACTTTTTGAAGGACCAATGGGTTGGGCAGAGTTCTCCCCATTCCTTGAATACAGTTTTGAGGAATCAATTCCATGGTTAGTCAGTGCGATAGAGGCTGCCTTTGCCCAAACTCCACAGTTGATGAGAGGTGAGATCGCAGTTAATGCAACGTTACCGGCCCTAGATGATCGAACTGAAATAGAGCGCATTCTTGATGCTTTTGAAGGAGTGAGCGTTGTGAAGATCAAGGTAGGTACCCAGATTTGNGCTGATTTAGCCCGAGTTGCCTGTGTGCGCGAACTTCTACCTCATGCCAAAATTAGGATAGATGTCAATGGATTATGGAGTGTTGACGAAGCTTACGAATTCTTAGATCAAGTAGGTGAGATTGAATACGTTGAACAGCCATGTTCAACGATTGAAGAGTTACGTGAACTCAAAAAGCGGTGCACAGTAAAGATTGCAGGTGATGAGGTGATCAGAAAAGCGAAAGATCCCTTTGAATTAGAGCTCACTGGCGCGATTGATATCTTGATGCTGAAAGTGGCGCCTTTGGGTGGAATCTCTCGGGCTATGGAGATTGCACGGCATCATCAGTTGCCAGTGGTGGTCTCAAGTGCNCTAGAGAGCGCAGTCGGGATATCCCACGGTCTTAAACTTGCAGCAGCCCTTCCAGAGTTGAACTTTGCCTGCGGCCTTGGCACTGGTGCCCTACTCGCCGTAGATGTAGCAAAAATTCCTATCATCAATGGAGCTATGCGTGTTAGAGATGTGAGCCCAGATGCTGATGCAATTGATAAGTATGCAGTATCAAGTGAGCGGTTAAACTGGTGGCGTAACCGTGTTCGTATGACCTGGAATGCTGGTGCACAGTCAATTGCTCGAGAAAGGGGATGGTTGTAGTGAATACATCAACCTCTTTGGCACGCATGATTGTGCGTCAAATTATTGAAGCGGGAATAACCGATGTTGTTATCTCTCCAGGATCTCGTAATGCACCCCTAACCCTTGCCTTCAATAGCGCAGCTACACGTGGATTGATAAAGATCCATGTGCGCATAGATGAGCGTACGGGGGCCTTCTTTGCACTTGGTTTGATCAAATCGACGGGGCGTCCAGTACCGATCGTGTGTACGAGTGGCACTGCAGTCGCAAATTTTCACCCAGCCGTCTTGGAGGCCAACCACACTAATGCCGCACTCCTGGTTCTAACCGCCGATCGTCCAGCCATGTTGCGACGAACGGGTGCAAATCAAACAACCGAGCAGGTGCGCATCTTTGGCACGGCCGTGCGCTATTTCGCCGACATCGATGGTCCAGTCTCTCCGATGGAGCTTGCGCTAGATAGTTTGCGCTCGGGGCCTGTGCATTTGAACCTTCAATTTGATGAGCCTTTACTGCCCGATGATTCAACGCAGTGGCTCAATGAGATCAAGGCTGCGCCTGAGGCTTTTTTAGCGCGCAGAAAAACGATGACATTGAAACTACAGGCAAGCCGTGGCATCTTGGTAATCGGCCATGATCGTGCTGGATTTTCAGTAGAGGCGATCACAAAGTTCGCTAAAAAACTGAATTGGCCGATTATCGCCGAGGATCCTCTCTCCTTTCCTGATGCGATCGCACATGCCTCTATCTTTTTGACATCTCCCGCCATCCGTAGTGCTCTTACCCCTCAGGCGGTGATAGTGATTGGTCGAACGACGCTTTCACGTTCTGTGAACGCATTGATCACTTCAGCACCATCGACCTATGTCATTGATCCTCGAATTGCAACGGTTGATACCCATAGGCGCGCAGAGAAGTTGTTCACAGAGATTCCAGTCATAGATACCGTTATGGCATCTGATGATTGGCAGATGAAGTGGCAAAAGTATTCAGAGCGATGCGCGAAGTTGATCGATAACTTTGATGGCTGGAGTGAGGCGACGATCGCTAAAGAGATTGCCCAGGCAATTCCTAACGGCTCTGCGCTCTTCATCTCGTCATCGCGGCCGATACGTGATCTTGAAGGCTTTGCAAAGCCCCGTACTGGAGTCACAACCTATGCCAACCGTGGATTGGCAGGAATCGATGGCAATATATCGACGGCCCTGGGTATCGCATCGAGCCACACTCAAACATATGCAGTGTTGGGTGATCTAGCTTTTCTCCACGATGTGACGGGTTTGATTCAGAGAGAAGATATCAACTGCACCTTTATCGTGATCAACAATGATGGAGGTGGAATATTTTCCACTCTACCGCAGCGTGGAGTCGAGGGATTTGAAACTGTCTTCGGAACACCTCATGGATTAGATCCTGCCGCTATCGCGGCCTCATTTGGTATACCTTCAAGCACAATTACGACAATCGAGCAGCTGCGCAAGATTTTCACGCACCCAGTCAAGGGAGTCTCGGTCGTTGTCGCTCATGTTGCATCTCGTGAGATGAATGCAGATAACTTGCGCTCAATCTATGATGCCATGAACTCTATTTAAGCCAACGCGCTGCGCATAGGGATTAGCTTTGCCTCGCTCTCTGCTAATTCTTTCGCTGGATCCGAGCTAGCGACGATTCCACAGCCGGCGAAAATCCTTATCGAGTTGCCATCAATCTGACCACACCGCAGAGCAATTCCTAGTTCGCCATCTCCTGCGGCATCGATCCATCCGACTGGGCCTGTATAGCGCCCACGAGACATACCTTCGATCTCGGTGATGAGTTCAAAGGCCTGCTCTCGCGGAGTCCCACATACTGCCGCCGAGGGATGTAGTTGTTCCAGAATTGTAAATGCATCAACGTGGGCTAACTTCTCGGCTAACGCCCCGGTCACATCGGTCGCCAAATGCATCACATTTGCCAAGTGCAGGACGAACGGTGATTCAGGAACATTTGTCGATGTGCAAAATGGCTCGAGTGCAGCGGCAACCGACTGAACTGCATAGATATGCTCTTCAAGATCCTTTGATGATCGTGCCAAAGAGGCGGCCAAAGCTAAGTCGCGTTCATCATCCCCAGTTTTACTAATCGTGCCAGCTAATACGCGTGATGTGACCATCTTGCGAGTAAGGCGTAAAAGGAGTTCAGGCGTTGCACCGACCAAGCCGGCCACTGCAAAACTCCACGTCGATGGATACTCCTTGGCTAACTTTTTTAGAATCTCCCGTGGCTCGATATCTGTTTTAGAACGGCCCGTGAAATCACGTGCCAGTACAACTTTATCGAGTGCCCCACTATTAATTCGCTCAACTGCAGTGGATACACGGCTCTTCCATGCCTTATCTGCATCTTTATCTATATCCCATGTGATGGAGTTATGAACGAGGGGTGCTGGAGTCAGATTTAAATTAGGTTGTGATGATGAGCCAATCCAGGTGATCCACGATCTATCCCCTTTCTTTCCGACTATGACCTGCGGAATGATCAAGACCGATTCCTCATCAGATGAAAATGAGAAGGAAGTAAAAAGCACTGGTCCCGTACCGTTTCCATGCACAGAGTTAGTGATCGCAAAGCCCTCAAGTTGTTGCAGCCACCATTTTCGGGCATCGGAAAAACGTGTAGGCCCACTTACAGTCGTTGTTGCATACACCCCCCATCCCACCAGACCCTCTCCAGCTCGAACCCATGAGAGAGGATTGGAATCAGGTAAGAGATCGAGCAGGGCTAGATCGTGGGCACAGTGGGTTGTTGTTACCGACGTCAGAGTGGACATAGCGTAAACATCTAGTGGGAAGCTCCTTGCCTCATGAAGTTGTGGCGAAGCCTACTTCAAGGGAGAATATTGTTATGTCTCGCGCTAATCTCGGTAAAGATCCAGGTGAAGTAGCGGCGATGTTTGATGGAGTGGCAAAGCGCTATGACATCCTCAACGATCTCCTATCACTCGGTCGCACGAAGGCATGGCGTCGGGCGGCGACGAAGATCATCGCTCCAGCACCGGGAATGAAGATCCTTGATCTCGCCGCTGGTACTGGCTCATCCTCGGAGCCTTTGCATAAAGCTGGCGCAACCGTGCTTGCGACTGATTTCTCTCAGGGCATGCTCGCCCAGGGCCGACGTATGCGCCCCTATCTGAATTTTTCCAAAGCCGATGCTCTCAACCTCTCCTTTGCTTCAGAGAGTTTTGATGTAACGACAATCTCCTTTGGCCTTCGAAATACAGTTGACTATCGCGCCGCTCTGATTGAGGCCAGGCGAGTAACCAAGACGGGGGGTCGAATCGTCGTCATGGAGTTCTCACACCCGACCTGGCCCCCATTTCGTAACGTCTATATGCGATATTTAATGCGCGCCCTTCCCGCGATCACTCGCAGGAGCGCCACAAATCCAGATGCCTATATCTATTTGGCCGAGTCGATTCAGGCCTGGCCAGATCAAGAGGGCCTAGCCGATGCCATGCGGGCCGCAGGCTGGAGCGCAATCACCTGGAAAAACCTCAGTGGTGGGGTTGTTGCAGTTCACAGCGGGATAAGGGCGCAGCGGTCAGCGCCATAGCGCCACCCACTTTAGAATCCTCTCGTGCCCCTTACATCCAATCCATATATCCCGATCCTGGTGCTCGGGGCTATCGGCTTTGGCTTTGCGATCTTCTCGATTGTGGCCGGGGCTCTGACCGGACCGGCTCGCTATAACAGGGCCAAGCTCGATGCCTACGAGTGTGGAATCGAACCATCACCACAGGCCGCCGAAGGTGGGCGATTTCCAGTCAAATACTTTCTCACCGCCATGCTCTTCATCATCTTTGATATTGAAATCGTCTTTCTCTATCCCTGGGCAGTGACATTTGATCAGTTGGGACTCTTTGGTCTGATTGAAATGGCCATCTTTATCGGAACCGTCTTCGTCGCATATGCCTACGTATGGCGCCGCGGTGGATTGGAATGGGATTAAAAAAATGGGCCTAGAAGAGAAGATCCCAAGTGGTTTCTTATTGACCACAGTCGAAAAGCTCGCCGGCTACATGCGCAAAAACTCCTTGTGGCCCGCTACTTTTGGGCTGGCCTGCTGTGCTATCGAGATGATGGCCGTTGGCTCTGCCGCTAAATACGACATCTCACGTTTTGGTATGGAGGTCTTTCGCGCATCTCCAAGGCAGGCCGATCTAATGATCGTTGCTGGCCGTGTCTCTAACAAGATGGCTCCAGTGTTGCGTCAAATTTATGATCAAATGTCGGCCCCTAAGTGGGTACTTGCGATGGGTGCATGTGCTTCATCGGGTGGAATGTTCAATAACTATGCGATCGTGCAGGGCGTCGATCATGTGGTGCCAGTAGATATCTATCTCCCCGGCTGTCCACCACGTCCTGAGATGTTGATGGATGCGATTTTGAAGCTTCATGAAAAGATAAATGTCGAGAAGCTCGGTTCAAATCGTGCACAGGTGATTCAAGAGGTCGAGCTCGCTGCGATGAATGCCAAGCCGACACATCAAATGAAGGGCCTGCTCGCATAAATGAGTGAATCTGGAATGTTTGGCGCCCACGGTACTGGTGATACATCTGGTTACGGTGGCCTTGTTCGCACGGCAGTGTCTGCAGGCTCCTCGCAGCGCCCTTATGGTGGTTACTTTGATGATGTCGCCGATGATTTAGAGCGTGCATACCCTGGATTTTCTGATGCAATCGAGCGTGTTGTTGTCGATCGTGGCGAACTCACCCTGCATGTGAAGCGTGAAAAGTTAGTTGAAGTCGCTCTGATTCTGCGTGATGTTCTCAAGTTTGAAATGTGCATGGGCGTCTCTGGAGTCCACTACCCAGAAAATCTGGGCCGCGAACTCGTCGCCGTATCCACTCCTATCGATGACCAATAATCGACGTATTCGTCTTGAGGTCTCGGTGCCAGATTCGGATGCTCATATCCCATCNCTCGTTGAAGTATGGGCCGGCAACAACTGGCATGAGCGCGAGACATTTGACATGTTTGGAATCATCTTTGATTCTCATCCAGGTCTGACGCGCATCTTGATGCCGGATGATTGGGCGGGGCATCCTCAGCGCAAAGATTACGCACTGGGTGGAGTCCCAATCGAGTACAAGGGTGCGACCGTCCCGGCACCAGATAATCGTCGGAGCTACAAATGACGACAACTGATCCATACGCACCATCGCGTGAGACTACTGAGGGAACAGTCTTCTCTGTCACCGGAGGTGATTGGGACTCACTAGTTCAGGAGATAGGTTCAACCAAGGAAGAGCGCGTTGTAGTCAACATGGGACCACAACACCCCTCCACTCACGGTGTGCTGCGTTTGGTTCTAGAGCTCGAGGGTGAGACCGTCACAGAGGTTCGTTGCGGCGTCGGCTATCTACACACTGGAATCGAAAAAAATATGGAGTACCGCAATTGGACCCAGGGTACGACCTTCGTTACTCGTATGGATTACTTAGGACCGATCTTTAATGAAACTGCTTACTGCTTAGCGATTGAGAAACTTCTTGGAATCACCAATGATGTTCCAGAGCGTGCCAGTGTCATCCGTGTCATGATGATGGAGCTCAATCGCATCTCCTCGCATATGGTCGCACTTGGAACTGGCGCTCTCGAACTGGGCGCTATAACTCCCATGTTCTTTGCTTTCCGCGAACGCGAGATTGTCCTTGACCTATTTGAGATGATCTCTGGCCTACGCATGAATATGGCCTATATCCGCCCCGGCGGAGTGCAGCAGGATCTTCCCGAAGGGGCGATTCCAAAGATTCGTGATGCAGTGTCTCAAATGCGCAAGAATTTCAAGGACAACACNACTCTTCTTGTAGGAAACGCCATCTGGTTGAAGCGGACACAGGGAATCGGCTATTTAGATCTAGCGGGAGCAACGACACTTGGAATCACGGGTCCCGTTCTTCGCTCAACTGGTCTTCCATGGGATCTGCGTAAAGTCCAACCATATTGTGGCTATGAAAACTACAACTTTGATGTCATCACAGCCGATACATGTGATGTGTATGGTCGATTCTTAATCCGCATGAATGAGCTTGAGCAGTCATTGCGTATTATCGAACAGGCCTTGGATAAGTTAGAGAAGTTAGAGGGCGCACCAGTCATGGTCTTAGATAAAAAAATCGCATGGCCGGCCCAGCTAGCACTCGGTAGTGATGGCCTTGGAAACTCACTCAACCATATCCGCGAGATCATGGGCACCTCGATGGAGTCACTCATCCACCACTTTAAATTGGTCACCGAAGGCTTTCATGTTCCAGCAGGTCAGGTCTATCAAGGCGTTGAATCTGCTCGCGGTGAGCTCGGTGCACATGTTGTCTCTGATGGAGGCACCAAACCTTATCGAATGCATTTTCGTGAACCCTCATTCAACAACTTACAGGCAACTGCTGCTATGAGTGAGGGTGGAATGATCGCCGACATTATTGGTGCGGTCGCATCAATCGATCCTGTGATGGGAGGCGTTGATCGCTAATGGCATATTCAATAGATGAACGTGCAATGATGGATTCAATCATTAAGCGCTATCCACGCTCTCGTTCTGCAGTCATGCCCCTACTGCACTACGTGCAATCACTCGCTGGCTATGTCAACAATGAGGGCATCGAACTCATTGCCAAACTCTTGAGCCTTGAGGCGGCAGAGGTCTCAGCTGTCGCGAGTTTCTATACGCAGTACAAGCGCACTCCAGTCGGTGAGTACCACGTTGGGGTCTGCACAAATACTTTGTGTGCCGTCATGGGTGGCGATGCGATCTTTGCTGGGCTCAAAGAGCACCTGGGCGTGGAGAATGATGGAGTCACCAGTGATGGCAAGGTATCTCTCGAACATATCGAATGTAACGCCGCTTGTGATTACGCCCCTGTCGTCATGGCCAACTGGGAGTTCTATGACAACCAGACCGTGCAGTCGGCAAAGGATCTGGTTGATTCGATGCGCACTGCACATCCAATTCCACCAACACGTGGTCCAAATACCTTAGTCACCTGGAAAGAGGCATCGGCAGTCCTTGCAGGTATCAACGATGGCAAGGCTCATGAAGGTATCCAAGCCGGAGCTCCCACGCTCCTAGGTCTAAAGATTTCGAAAGAGGGGAAGTGATGACAAAGTTAGTACCTGTTCTTTCAGCTCATTGGGATGAGAAAGATTCATTCACTATAGAGGCCTATACCCGTCATGGTGGATATAAGGCTTCACAAAAAGCCTTAGCGATGGAGCCTGATGCCGTTATTCAATTAGTAAAAGACTCTGGCCTTCGTGGTCGTGGTGGCGCAGGTTTTCCAACTGGGATGAAGTGGGGATTTATTCCACAAGGTGATAACAAAGAGCATTATCTAGTTGTGAACGCCGATGAATCCGAGCCAGGAACATGCAAAGACACTCCACTGCTGATGGCAAACCCACACGTACTGATTGAGGGCTGCATCATTGCCGCCCATGCAATCCGCGCAAAGACTGCATTCATTTATATCCGTGGTGAGGTCACCCATGTTGTGCGTCGAGTCAATCAAGCGATCGAAGATGCATACAAAGCGGGGCATCTAGGCAAAGGTATTGANATCGTTCTTCACGTCGGAGCAGGTGCATATATCTGTGGTGAAGAGACCGCCCTCTTAGATTCCCTTGAAGGCTTTCGTGGTCAGCCCCGNCTGCGCCCACCATTTCCAGCGATCGCTGGTTTGTATGCCATGCCAACAGTTGTGAACAATGTCGAGTCAATCGCCTCGGTCCCTGCGATNGTTTTGAATGGTGCCGAGTGGTATCAATCAATGGGAACTGAGAAAAGCAAGGGAACCACCTTGTATTCGCTATCGGGNCANGTGAAAAACCCTGGCCAGTTCGAAGCCCCNCTTGGCATTACNCTGCGTGAACTTCTAGAGCTTGCAGGTGGAGTACGTGAAGGTCATCGTTTGAAGTTTTGGACACCAGGCGGTTCATCGACTCCGATATTTACCGATGCACACTTAGATGTCCCACTGGATTATGAGGGTGTTGCAGCGGCCGGATCAATGCTCGGCACGAAGGCGTTACAGATTTTCGATGAGACTACCTCGATTGTTCGTGCAGTCCTACGATGGACCGAGTTTTATAAGCATGAGTCATGTGGAAAGTGCACACCATGTCGTGAGGGCACATGGTGGTTAGTACAAATTCTCCGTGATTTGGATGCAGGCGTCGGCACAGAAGAGGATCTCAACAAACTTCTCGATATCTGTGACAACATCGCAGGTCGATCCTTTTGCGCACTTGCCGATGGCGCAGTAGCACCAATCATCTCTTCTTTGAAATATTTCCGTCAGGAGTATCTAGATCAACTCGCTAACAAGGGTCCGCTCTTTGACCCTGAAGAGTCAACTTTATTTGCACCTTCAAAGGCGGGTGTGTAGGTGACAACAACTGAAATCGTTGACACGATCACCGTTGTTATCGATGGATTTGAAGTCAGTGTCCCTAAAGGGACATTAGTGATCCGGGCGGCGGAGCAGCTTGGAATTCAAATCCCACGCTTTTGTGATCATCCACTCCTAGAGCCAGTTGGTGCATGCCGTCAGTGTCTGGTCGAGATTGAGATCAATGGTCGGGCATTTCCAAAGCCACAAGCATCATGCACGATTCCAGTAGAGCCAGGGATGATCATCAAGACCCAACTCACATCTGATGTGGCAGACAAGGCCCAGAAGGGTGTGATGGAGCTTTTGCTCATCAATCACCCATTGGACTGTCCAGTCTGCGATAAGGGTGGGGAGTGCCCATTGCAGAATCAGGCGATGAGCAACGGTCAAGAACAGAGTCGCTTTCAAGGTGTGAAGCGCACCTTTGAAAAACCAGTCAGTATCTCCTCGCAGGTCTTACTTGATCGCGAACGCTGTGTTTTATGCGCACGGTGCACTCGTTTTTCAGAGCAAATCGCTAGTGACCCATTCATCACTCTGAACGAGCGTGGAGCACTGCAGCAGGTTGGTATCTATGAGAACGCACCATTCAAGTCCTACTTCTCGGGTAATACCGTGCAAATCTGTCCAGTCGGTGCACTCACCGGTACTGCATATCGCTTTCGTGCACGACCATTTGATTTAGTTTCAACACCATCTGCATGCGAGCACTGTGCATCGGGCTGCGATATGCGCACCGATGTGCGTCGCGGTAAGACTCTTCGCCGCCTCGCTGGTGATGATGCATCGGTCAACGAGGAGTGGAACTGCGATAAGGGACGTTGGGCATTCAAATATGTCACAGCTATTGATCGCTTGAAACATCCTCTTGTACGCAATGATGCAGGTGTCTTAGTTGAAGCATCATGGCCAGAGGCGCTAGCAGTTGCAGCCCAAGGTCTAAAGGCCAATGTTTCTGCAGTCTTAGTCGGTGGTCGCACAACTTATGAAGATGCTTATGGCTATAGTAAATTTGCACGTATCGCACTTAATACAAATGATATTGATTTCCGCTCGCGACTCTCATCAGATGAAGAGCGTGAGTTTTTGGCTTCTCACGTAGTCGGTTCATCAACCACATATCGTGATATAGATCGAGCTGATCACGTCTTATTAGTGGGCTTTGAACCTGAGGAAGAGTCACCAATCGTCTTTTTGCGCCTGAACAAGCAGTTTCGTAAACGTGCATTAAAGGTAACCGCTATCGCTAGCAAATTATCTATCGGTCTTGAGAAGCTCAAGGGTGACTTTGTAAAGACCGCTCCCGGACAAGAGGCATCAGCGATCGCAAGACAAGTACTCACAGCACAATCAATAATCCTTGTGGGAGAGCGAGCTTGTGAAAGTGTGGGTGCATTGAGCGCCGTTGCCGCTTTGGCAGGTACAACAGGAGCAAAGATCGCTTGGATTCCACGGCGTGCAGGTGAGCGAGGAGCACTCGAAGCAGGTGCAATCGCAAATCTATTGCCAGGTGCTCGCCTCGTATCAGATGCAGCGGCCCGCGTGGATATTGCCGCGTTATGGGGCGTTGATTCACTGCCATCGACACAGGGTCGCAGCAGCGATGAGATCATCGCCGCAGTCCATAGCGGTGCGATCGGTGCGCTCCTTGTAGGTGGCGTCGATCCCTTGGATGGTGCACAGATCCCAGAATCGCTAGCGGCCTTGGAGAAGGCATTCGTTGTCGCCCTTGAGATCGCCCCCAGTGAGGTAACGATGCGGGCAGATGTTGTCCTACCAGTTGCAGCAATCACTGAAAAGAGCGGATCATTCCTGAACTGGGAGGGTCGTGCACGCTCTTTTGAGGCAGCAGTTCTTGACTCACTTAATCGAAGTGATCTTCGAATTCTTTCAATGATCGCCCAGGAGATGGGTGCTGCAATTAATTTCAGTACTGTCACAGCAGCTGCCAGAGAGATTGCAACACTTGGTAGGTGGGATGGTGCTCGTGCATCAATGACACCGGTAAGCACACCGCAGGCCCCTGAATTAGCGCCCGACCAATTTATTCTCAACTCATGGCGACGTTTACTTGATCTTGGTACTCTACAAAAAGGGGAAGAGAACCTAGCTGGTACTGCCCGCCAAACTGTTGCTGTGATCTCACCCAAGCGTGCCCAAGAGATGAACGTCGTGGATGGGGATCTATTGAAGATCTCAACTGCGCAAGGCAGCGTGACTTTGGCCGCTCTTGTCGAGGATATTCACGACGATGCAATTTGGGCACCACGTAACTCACGTGGCTCTCAACTGCTTGTACATCTTGGTGTTGGGCATGGCGCAGTAGTTTCGGTAGCCAAGATATGACAACTGCGCAACTCATCGGCGCCGATCCAGGATGGCTGATTACTGTCAAAGCCCTACTTGTATTTATCTTTTGTGTAGTGCTGACACTTTTGTCGGTCTGGGGCGAGCGTCGCTTAGTCGGTCGCATGCAACAGCGTCCAGGGCCAAACCGTGTCGGTCCCTTTGGATTGATTCAAGCCCTGGCTGATGGTGTCAAGCTTGCGCTCAAAGAGGACATCATCCCTGCCGCTGCCGATAAGGTCGTCTTTGTCTTAGCTCCAATTATCAGTGCCACAACCTGTTTCATGGCCTTTGCCGTGATTCCTATTACCGGGCCAGTGACTCTGTTCGGAAGAGAGACTGCGATGCAGCTAACCGATCTTCCGATCGGCGTTCTCTATGTTTTGGCCATCACCTCTGTCGGTGTCTATGGAATCATCTTGGCGGGATGGTCCTCTGGCTCCACATATCCACTCCTTGGTGGTCTGCGCTCAAGTGCACAGGTGATCTCTTATGAGATTGCGATGGGACTTTCACTTGTTGCCGTATTCATCTATGCAGGGTCGATGTCAACATCGGATATTGTGGCTGCACAATCCACTACCTGGTATGCAGTCGTCTTATTCCCATCCTTTGTGATCTATGCGATCTCTATGGTCGGTGAGACTAACCGCGCACCATTTGATCTAGCCGAGGCAGAGGGCGAACTTGTTGGCGGTTTCCACACTGAGTACTCGTCTCTAAAATTCGCATTATTTTTCCTTGCAGAATACGTCAACATCATCGCAGTTTCTGCTCTTGCAGTGACTCTTTTCCTAGGTGGATATCACGCACCACCGTTCCTAGGCTTCACTGAAAATTGGCTGGGTGGTTGGTTCACCGCTATCTGGTTCTTCTCTAAAGTCTTGGTTTTCTTCTTCGTCTTTGTCTGGCTACGTGGCACCCTGCCTCGACTTCGCTACGACCAGTTCATGCAGTTTGGCTGGAAGATATTGATTCCAGTCTCTATCGTCTGGATTCTTGTCGTGGCAACTCTGCGACTTCTCTCCCTGCAGGGAGCACCTCGCCTGGTCGTTGTCGCCTTTTCTAGTTTCGTGGTGCTTCTTGTAATGTTAGCCAATATTGGCTTTGAGAATGCCAAGAAGAAGAGGCAGTCATCAATTACTCATGATGAAACTACTCCTAACTTCGCGGTGCCAGTGCTGCCACTGAATATCTCTAGTGTCAATGTCTCTTCATCTAGCAAAGGGGTTGGCCGTGGCTGAGATCGAACCGTTCAATAGTAAAAATAAAGATCTGAAAAAAGTCGAGTTCACCCAAGTCGATCAGCCCGGCTCTGTGGGCATGATCGGTCATATCAAGGGCTTTTGGGTGACCTTCTCAACGATCTTTAAAAAGCCTGAGACAGTTGAGTATCCCGAGGTAAAGGCGCCGACTGCCGAGCGCTTCCATGGACGTCATCAGTTGAATCGCCACCCAGATGGTCTTGAGAAATGTATCGGCTGCGAGCTCTGTGCGTGGGCCTGTCCTGCCGATGCTATCTATGTAGAAGGGGCCAATAACACCGATGAGCACCGTATGTCACCGGGTGAGCGCTATGGCTCGGTCTACCAAATTAATTATCTGCGCTGTGTTTTTTGTGGATTGTGCATAGAAGCCTGTCCAACACGTGCGTTGACGATGACAAATGAGTATGAACTCGCCGATGATACACGCGCGAAACTCATCTTTGAGAAAGATGACTTACTTGGACCTTTGCGAGCTGGAATGTTGATGCCTCCGCACCCCATGTATCCCGGTATGGATGAGAGTAACTATTACAGAGGTGAGGTCACACAAGCTCACCCATCGCAGGAAATAAAATAGATGAATGAAGTAGCGCTACAGGTTGGGCAGACTGCAGCTCCCGAGGCGTTACTTTTCTGGATCCTTGCACCCCTTACTCTCCTCGCTGCACTTGGGATGCTGCTCGTGAAAAAAGCCGTTCACTCCGCAATCTTGATGGCATTTGTGATGATCGCCCTTGCAATCTTCTATATTGCACAGGGTGCACCATTTCTTGGCATCGTCCAGATCGTTGTTTATACAGGAGCGGTCATGATGCTCTTTCTCTTTATTCTCATGTTGGTTGGTGTCGATTCATCTGACTCACTCACCGAGACAATCCGTGGTCTTCGCCCGATCGCAATCACTGCCGCCGTTGGCTTTGGTGGCTTGATGGTCTCCCTGCTCAGCCGCGCGACTCTGGGCCGTTCGGCAGTTGGTGTCGAGGCTGCAAACTCTGATGGAAATGTTGAAGGAATAGCACAGTTGCTCTTCTCGACATATGTCTGGCCCTTTGAAGTCGTCTCTGCGCTCCTAATCACTGCCGCCCTTGGTGCGATGGTTTTAGCCCATCATCACCGTATCCAAGAGCGCCCAACACAGCGCCAACTCTCGATCGATAGATTCCGCAAAGACTCATTGGCAACGGCCGCTGGCCTTCCAGCCCCAGGAGTATTTGCACGCCACAACGCCGTTGATGTGCCAGCGCTTTTGCCAGATGGTAGCCCTGCACCAGCCTCGATTAATGCCAGCTTGAAGGCACGAGGAGATGTTCTTGATTCATCGCGATTTGAACTCGGCACAGTCGATACCAGTGCAGATGAGGAGAAGTAGATGGATGCTGCAAACTATCTCTATCTCTCAGCACTACTCTTCACAATCGGAGCCGTCGGAGTAGTTGTTCGTCGTAATGCCATCGTCGTCTTCATGTGTATCGAGCTCATGCTCAACGCTGCCAATCTCTCATTTGTCACATTTTCCCGAATAAATGGTGATCTCAACGGTCAAGTAGTCGCTTTCTTTACGATGGTGGTAGCTGCTTGTGAAGTTGTAGTCGGTCTGGCAATTATTGTGACGATATATCGCTCGCGCCGATCAGCATCTGTCGATGATGCAAGTCTGTTGAGGCGATAGCCATGATGATGAATTCAACGAGTATCGTATATCTGATTGCACTACCCCTTGCCGGGGCGGTAATTTTACTGCTTGCAGGACGCCGAAGTGACAAATGGGGTCACCTACTCGCAACTGCGCTTTGCGCCTCATCATTTTTTGTTGGTCTTTATCAACTCTCCTTGATGTTTAATCGCCCAAGTCAAGAGCGACCAGTCAGCCAGAAACTCTTCGAATGGATCTCAGTTGGGACTTTCAAGATAGATGCCGGATTATTACTTGATCAACTATCTATCTGTTTTGTTCTTCTCATTACTGGTGTTGGCACACTGATTCATATTTACTCCATTTCATATATGGCTCATGACCCACATCGACGACGATTCTTCGCGTTTTTGAATCTTTTCATCGCCGCGATGCTCTTACTCGTCCTTGGCGATAGTTACCTCAATCTTTACGTTGGCTGGGAGGGCGTGGGACTTGCCTCATACCTCTTGATTGGATTTTGGAATGAGAAGCCTGCTTACGCGACTGCCTCAAAAAAAGCATTTGTTATGAACCGTATTGGAGATATGGGGCTCTCATTTGCAATCATGATCGCCTTTGCAACTATGGGCACGGTCTCATTCATCGGGGTACAGGCCGCCGTTGAGCAGACATCAACGCCGGTGCTGACTGGAATCGGCATTATGTTATTGGTGGCTGCCATCGGAAAGTCGGCTCAATTCCCATTACAGGCCTGGCTTGGCGATGCGATGGCGGGCCCTACTCCAGTCTCAGCCTTAATTCACGCTGCAACCATGGTTACAGCCGGAGTTTATCTGATTACACGATCCAATTTTATCTTCGATGCCGCTCCTACCGCACAGTTATTGGTTGTGATCGTTGGTGCTATCACATTGATGTTTGGCGCTCTCATCGGTACAGCAAAAGATGATATTAAAAAAGCCTTGGCGGCATCGACTATGTCGCAGATCGGTTACATGATCCTGTGTGCAGGACTTGGCCCAGTCGGCTATGCATTTGCAATCATGCACCTACTCACTCATGGCTTCTTTAAAGCTGGAATGTTCCTCGGAGCAGGTTCGGTCATGCATGGCATGAACGATGAGGTAAATATGCGCAAGTACGGAGCGCTTCGAAAGGCCATGCCGATCACCTTCGTAACATTTGGTCTGGGCTATCTAGCAATCTTAGGTATCCCACCCTTCGCAGGTTTNTATTCCAAAGATATGATCATCGAAACTGCATTCAATGCAGGAGGTAGCAAGGGGATCATTCTTGGTATCGTGACTTTATTAGGAGCTGGTATCACTGCCTTCTATATGACGCGTGTGATGATTTTGACATTTACTGGTACACCTCGCTGGGACGAGAAGGCCCAACCTCATGAATCTCCGTGGCTAATGTGGCTACCGATGGCAGTGCTTGCAATCGGATCGGCCACATCTGGCTACCTTCTGAGCAGTAATGACTCCTTGGTGAAATGGCTATCACCACTATTTGAGAGCCATGAGGAGCATCACGAACTGCTTCCACCGATCATCGTTTCAGCCCTTGCTCTGGTGATGGTTGCAATCGGTGTCGCAATCGCCTTTCTCAAGTACTCACGTCGGGAGATTGATGCCGTTGCACCGAAGAATGTCTCGATCTTTACAAGGATTGCACGCGAAGATCTCATGCAAGATCGCCTCAATGAAGCGCTCTTCATGCGCCCAGGTCAAGAGTTAACAAAGANGCTGGTCAAGACCGATGCGGTGATAATCGATGGCGCAGTCCGTGCCGTTGGTCGTCTGACAATCGCTACAGGTCTATCCCTCCGGGGAGTTCAAAATGGTTTTGTCCGCAGCTACGCCGCATTCATCCTGATGGGTGCACTCGCCATGATCGTAGCAATCTGGGTGGTGGTCCAATAATGATGTGGCTGACACTACTCATGGCGATTCCAATTATTGGTACTGGCGTTATCGCGATTCTGCCGAAGAAAAACGAGCAAGCCGTCAAGCAGATCGCCCTTACTACAACACTGATTGTTTTGGCCACGACTCTTGCAATGGCTACTCGATTCCAGCGCGATAACGTTGAGCTCCAATTTACCGAGAAGTACTCGTGGATTCCATCTTTCGGAATCAATTACGCACTTGGTATCGATGGCTTATCACTTGTCTTGATTGTGATGTCAACGATTCTCGTACCAGTTGTCGTGCTAGCTGGTTGGAACGAACCTCAAGGAGGCCGTTGGAGCGTCAAGAACTACTACGTACTCATCCTTGTTCTAGAGACCATGATGATCGGAGTATTTGCCGCAACCGATCTCTTTCTCTTCTACGTCATCTTTGAGGCGATGTTGATTCCTGTTTACTTTCTTATCGGGGGATATGGCACCGGTGAGCGATCGGGCGCGGCTGTTAAGTTCTTGATCTATAGTCTCTTTGGAGGCTTGCTGATGTTGGCCGCGATTATCGCCCTATACGTGATCTCTAGTTCCCAAGGTGGCGCTACATTTGATCTAGCGGCACTCTCTGGATTACAGATGAGTTCGACTACCCAAAATCTACTCTTCCTAGGCTTCTTCATCGCCTTTGCAATCAAAGCACCGCTGTGGCCTTTACATACATGGCTCCCCGATGCAGCTGATTCGGCCACTCCTGGAACATCGGTCTTGCTTCTAGGTGTACTAGACAAAGTGGGGACCTTTGGGATGATTCGCTACTGTCTGACTCTATTTCCTGAGGCGAGCAAGACATTCACGCCCGTGATCTTAGTTTTGGCTGTGATCTCTATCCTCTATGGTGCGATCCTTGCAATCGGTCAACGTGATTTGAAACGCTTGATCGCCTTCACCTCGATCTCACACTTTGGTTTTATCACCATGGGAATCTTCGCTATGACCTCACAAGGCCATAGCGGGGCAACGCTATATATGTTCAACCACGGCTTTTCTACGGCAGCTCTCTTTCTCATAGGCGGGTGGATGATTTCACGCCGCGGCTCATCCACAATCGCAGACTTCGGCGGGCTCCAGCGCATCACACCAGTCATGGCCTGGATGTTCTTCTTGGCAGGTATGTCATCTCTTGCACTTCCTGGTCTATCAAGCTTTGTGAGTGAGTTCTTAGTACTGGTTGGAACCTTTACTCGTTATCCCGTGCATGCTGTGATTGCGACATTTGGAATCGTTCTCGCTGCGCTCTACATCTTAATCCCGGTTCAAAAGGCTCTGCATGGCCCAACGACACCAGGGAATGAAAATCTGAGCGATCTGAACCTGCGTGAGAAGATTGCAATCGCACCGGTAATGGCGATTATTGTGGTGCTTGGCTTCTATCCATCACCGCTGCTCAACGTTATCAATCCAGCAGCCTCTCATGTAATCGCCCAACTCGGTTTTAGCGATCCCGCTCCATCAAATGGAGGAAAGTGATGAGCTTTATCTCACCGACACTTGATTACACACTCTTATCACCGATCTTGATCCTCCTTGGTGGAGCATTGATAGGGGTGCTTGTCGAGGCATTTATCTCAAAAGCACTTCGCTCAACTACACAACTCACTCTCACCATAGGCACNCTTGTTCTCTCTCTTGCCCAACTTTGGAAAATCCGTAATGAGCAGTCAATGAGCGCTGCCATGGGATCTGTGGTTATCGATGGTCCCGCCATTCTTTTACAGGCATCGATACTTATCATTGCGATTCTCTCAATCTTGGTCATCGCAGATACTGATCAGTTCACCGCNCTTGCCGCAGCCTTACCGGGCTCAGAGGAGGAGCGTCATTCGATACGAACAGGTAATCAAGTAACAGAGGTCTATCCACTCACACTCTTTGCGATCTCTGGAATGATGTTGTTCCCAGTCGCTACCGACCTCATCACCTTGTTCGTCGCACTTGAGATGTTATCGCTGCCGCTCTACCTCATGGCAGGACTCTCACGCCGGCGCCGATTGGCATCACAGGAAGCGGCCCTTAAATACTTTTTACTCGGCTCATTCTCCTCGGCGTTTTTCCTCTTTGGAATGGCCTATCTATATGGATATTCAGCCTCTGTAACCCTTGCCGGAATCCGCGAATCAGTGGTGGGCGGCAGTGGTAATGACGTATTACTTCTGCTCGGAATGGCATTTCTCTCAATTGGTCTTCTTTTCAAGGTTGGTGCCGTCCCATTCCATGCATGGTCACCAGATGTGTATCAAGGTGCACCAACTCCAATAACTGGATTTATGGCAGCGGCTACAAAAGTNGCAGCCTTTGGTGCGATGCTGCGTATTTATTACACCGTATTCGCCAATGCAGAATGGTCTTGGTCTCCAGTGATCTCCATGATTGCAATCGTTACCATGCTCTTTGGCTCTTTCGTTGCACTTGCTCAACGCGACGTAAAGCGCATGCTGGCCTATTCATCCATCGCCCATGCNGGCTTCTTACTTTCAGGTGTTATTGCCCTGAATAAAGCCGGGCTTGATGCATCGATTTTTTACCTGTTCGCATATGGAGTCGCAACCGTCGGTGCCTTTGCGATTGTGACATTAGTCCGTGATTCCTCAGGAGAGGTGACTGACCTCAATCGTTGGAGAGGCCTCGGTAAGCGCTCGCCATGGGTCGCCTCAGCCTTTGCTGGATTTCTATTGGCCTTTGCCGGAATCCCACTGACAAGTGGATTTATTGGAAAGTTTTCAATCTTCTCTGCCGCTTATGAAAGTGGGGCCAAGGGCGTGGTCTTTGCTGGAATTCTTTCGAGCGCAGTCGCAGCCTTCTTCTATATCCGAGTCATAGTCCTTATGTTCTTCACAGATCCCATTCAAGATGGAACAAGTATTGAGATCCCATCTGTCCTGACACGCTTTTCGATCATCTTTTCAATCCTGGTTACGATTGCACTTGGAGTATTCCCTGCGCCACTTCTGAGCTTCATCACAACCCTTGCAACCTTTATACGCTGATGTCGGCTTTTGGCATTCCAAACCTTGCTCCAGCACTNGAGGCAACGCTCATTGTGCAGATGGCACAAGTCGAAGCCTTACTTCTGAGCCATACGCGTAGTGAGTATCCCTTTGTCGATGAGACCGCCAACCATATAGTCGCCGCTGGTGGCAAGCGCCTTCGCCCCTTGCTNACTCTGCTCTGCGGCCAGTACGGGGATCCGAATAAAGAGGGTCTTATTGCAGCGGCTGTAGCCTGCGAGATAACGCATATCGCAACTCTGTATCACGATGATGTGATGGATGATGCTCCGCTTCGTCGTGGAGTAGAAAGTGCCAACAAGCGTTGGAACAATACGATAGCGATTCTCACGGGAGATTTTTTATTTGCAAAGTCCTCTGATTTGTTGGCAGATCTTGGCCCTGCGGCGGTGCGTTTACAGGCGCGCACCTTTGAGCGTCTTGTCATCGGCCAGATTATGGAGACACAAGGAGCAGTCGCTGGAATGGACCCCTTAGAGCATTACTTGAAAGTTGTCGCCGATAAGACCGGCTCTTTGATCTCTGCCAGTGCTCGTTATGGCGCAATGATCTCAGGAGCATCGGCTGAGATCATGGAGACAGTTACGATCTTTGGTGAAAAAATCGGTGTGGCTTTTCAACTTGCAGATGATGTCATCGACATTGCTAGTGACTCTAATCAATCTGGAAAGACGCCAGGGACAGATCTGCGAGAGGGCGTCCCAACCCTTGTTACATTAAATGTTCTCAACTCCAAAGACTCTGCCGATCACGAACTCCAGCAATTGCTTTCGGGGCCTATTAATGATGAGGCAATAGTTCAACAGGTCCTCTTGGAGTTACGAGGCCATAGGGCCTTGGATGAGTCACGTGACCAACTTAATAAAGTGGCGAGAGATGCACGATTGACTCTTGGACCACTGCCTGTTAGCGAGGCAACAGGAGCGTTAATGTCGCTATGTGAGGCTGTTATCGACCGCTCTGCTTGATTTCACGAGATCCACAGCAAGAGTCACAAGAGCGACCCAGATAATCAAGAATCCAACCCAGCGCACAGTCGGCATGTACTCATTTAAAATCCAGACACCTATCGAGAATTGAATAGTTGGTGTGATGAACTGCATCAATCCGATGGTGGACAGCGGTAATCTCGTTGTAGAACCATTGAAGAGCAGCAGAGGAATTGCAGTGATCGCTCCTGCGCTGATCAGGAGTACGCTCAGACCCACTCCATGACCGAGTTGACCCGTTCCTTTGTTGCCCAAATACAACAGATATAACAGGTAGGGCAGGCTTGCTAGAAGAGTTTCAATCGTCAGTCCCTCGAGTGCCCCAAGACCTAACTGCTTCTTGACAAAGCCATAGCTACCCCAGGAAAAGGCAAGCGCCAAGGCAATCCATGGGAGTCGACCATAGTTGAGCGTTAAAACTAGGACCCCCACTGATGCAATACCGACAGAGCACCACTGCAGAGCGCGCATTCTCTCTTTGAGCAGAATCACGCCAAAGCCGATCATGACAAGCGGATTGATGTAGTACCCAAGTGATGCTTCAACTACATGACCATTGTTGGTGGCCCAGATGTAGACCAGCCAGTTGATCGAGATCAGGATAGAGGTCAGAAATAATCGAGAGGCGACTTTAGGACGTTTGAGCGTAAGGAGCGTTGCCTTAAGTGAGCGAGTGATCGCCAGGATTATCAAACAGAAAACCAGTGTCCAAACAGCGCGGTGTGAGACGATCTCGAGCGGAGTAGCTGGCTTGAGTAGGGGCCAATATAAAGGGAAGAGTCCCCAGAGAGTGTAGGCACTTACTCCAAAGAGCAGTCCAGACTTGTTTTTACTCAACTATCTAAAGTTCGTAAATTGAACGGCAAAATCCCAGCCACCATCTTTGATCATAGCCATCGTTGCTTGTAGATCATCCCGGCTCTTTGATGTCACACGAAGCTCATCACCCTGAATTTGGGTCTTTACAGATTTAGGACCATCATCGCGAATCTTCTTTGCAATCTTTTTTGCGTTTTCAGTTGAGATACCTTCTTTCAAAGGTGCAGCGATCTTATAAATCTTTCCTGAGAGCTGTGGGGCACCTGCATCGAGATGCTTGAGTGAGACTCCACGTTTGATCATCTTGTCTTTAACGACATCAAGAGCGGCCTTTGCGCGCTCCTCTGTATCTGCCTCAATTAAAATCTTCTCACCCTCTAATTCAATCTTTGAGCCAGTATTTTTAAAATCAAAGCGGGTCTCGATCTCACGAACCGCCTGATTGATAGCGTTATCAAGCTCCATGCGATCGATCTTGGATGTGACGTCAAAACTTGCATCTGCTGCCATGGTGAGGACTCCTTCACTCATTTAAGGGCGGCCAAATAGATTGGTTTAGCGCGCCTACGTGCCTAAGGTATCCTTTCCCTTCGCACTATCCATAATTGCCGCACTACTTGTTCGACC
>JGI25920J50251_10000009_pt1 | contig 60160 bp, 45 predicted proteins | sample LauGreBMM110DCMD_2_FD_50251 | JGI IMG/M metagenome (IMG submission 50251) | reverse complement strand
GTTTTTTGATTGATCTTTTGAAATTTATCTTCTAATTTTTGAAGAATTTCATTTGATATATTTTGGTTTTCCATTATTAATTTACTTTAATTGTGAAAGAATTTTTTAATCCTTTAAAGCCATCCAAATCTGCTTTTATTGATCCTACGGTTAAACTTGCTTGAATTCTTATTGGAATTTTATTGTCATCGTCTGAAATCCAAACGGTAAGTGCTTCTTTCTCTTTAAAAACTCTCCCCGATTGAACTAAAGGACGAAAAATCATTGTTGGGATTACTCCAAATTTAGTTTCTAGATCTTCTCGGCCGATAAATTTAAGCTTAAATTTTGTAGTTTCCTCATCAAAAAACATGTCAATGGATACGTATTCTCCCACTTTTAATTTATTTATGGTAGGATAATTTCTCAAATAATAAAAGGCAGAAACTATATCTTGAGTATTGTTTGGTATTACAAATGTTTTTTCCGTTTTATTGTCAAAATCTTTAACTAAAACCCGATCAGAAGCTGGATTGAAAAATCCTTCTTGGTTTTTAGTATAACCGCCTTCATCTATTTTTCGAATGTATTTATAGGGGTTTCCGGTAACTTTATCAAAGTAGCTTTCATAAAAATCGTCTACCTTAAAAAAAAATCTTGACATTCCAGTGGAATATCCTTTTCCTATTACGTGGTATACTTTTTTGTTATTAATTACTCCATCTTGAACTTCAAGGGTTGCGTATCCTGCATTAATTAATCCGTAATGAACCCTAAATTTAAACCATTCGCCGGTTTGAAAAGCGTCTTCCCGTTGGGTGTCAAAACTAAATAGGAGGGGAAATAGTAGGAAGATTAGAAATTTTTTCATGGTAATGGTTTTAATTTAATTGCCTGTACAATATTTATTCCAAATGTAATAAAAACAAAAAAACTCAATCAAATAATGACTGAGTTTTTATGCTATTAACCAACCAAAAAATTATAAATTATGAAAATTTATACAAAAATTAGGAAACCACTCCTTATTTCTGTGTACAAAGATATTCAAAATGTTGAATTATAATTAGCAAAAAATGAACTTTAACATTTATTTTGCAAAGATAACTCTCTTTCGGTCAATTTCTTTATGAAAAATTTAAGAAAATCTATATTTTTTATAATGTTCCTCTTAAAGATTGCTCTCTTTCAATAGATTCAAATAGCGCTTTGAAATTACCCGCTCCAAACCCTTTTGCTCCCATTCTTTGAATTATTTCAAAAAATAAGGTCGGTCGGTCTTGAACAGGTTTGGTGAAAATTTGCAATAAATAGCCGTCTTCATCGGCATCAACCATAATGGCTAATTTTTCTATTGCGTTCAAATCTTCTTTCATCATGTCCATGTGAACCCCTAATCTTTCAGGAATTGCTTGGTAATAGGCTGGCGGCGGAGCAGATAAAAATTCAACTCCACGTGCTTTCAATTGAGATACTGTTTTGATAATATCATCGGTAGCAATAGCTATATGTTGTACTCCTGGACCGCCATAAAAATCTAAATATTCTTCAATTTGAGAACGTTTTTTCCCTTCTGCAGGTTCGTTGATTGGAAATTTTATGCGCCCATTCCCGTTCGACATCACTTTACTCATCAACGCAGAATATTCGGTGTGAATTTGTTTGTCATCAAAAGACAAGAAATTTACAAATCCCATTACCTCTTCGTAGAATTTTACCCAAGTATTCATTTCATTCCACCCTACATTGCCCACCATGTGATCGATATATTTTAATCCTACCGCTTCCGGATTGTAATCGGATTTCCATTCTTTATAACCCGGTAAGAAAATTCCGTTGTAGTTTTTTCTTTCTACAAATAGGTGAACGGTTTCGCCATAGGTATAGATTCCCGAACGAACAACTTCTCCAAATTCATCTTTTTCAACTGTTGGTTCCATAAAAGAAACCGCCCCTCTTTTCATGGTTTCTTGATAAGCGCTAGTAGCGTCTTCAACCCAAAGAGCAATAATTTTCACTCCGTCGCCATGTTTTTTTAAATGGTCATTTATTGGAGAATCTTGGGTTAAAGGGGTGGTTAAAACCAATCTGATTTTGTCTTGTTTTAGCACATACGACGTTCTATCGCGAACACCCGTTTCTAATCCGGCATACGCCAATGATTGGTATCCGAAAGCTGTTTTATAATAATGTGCGGATTGTTTTGCGTTTCCTACATAGAGTTCTACGTAGTCTGTTCCAAGTAATGGAAGGAAATCTTGTGCTCCTTCGAATATTTTCTCTAATCCGTATGCTACAGATTTTACTTCTTGTTTTGACATTTTATATCTTATTGTGAGGTGAAAATTGTTCCTCTTATTTCTAAATTTTGTTGTTTATTGGAAGTCCTAGCCCTGATAGCAGTGGAAATCCCCTATTGCAGTGAGGCACGAACAATTAATAGGGATTGCAACAAATAGCAGGAAACAGCTCCTAATTATTCCAACCAAGATTGATAATATTTTCCATCATCGATTCCCATGGCTTCCTCGGTTACCATTAATGGTCGGAAAGTGTCCACCATAACCGCTAATTCTTCGGTTACGGTTTGCCCAATACTTCTTTCCATGGCTCCCGGTGCTGGTCCGTGAGGAATTCCTTTTGGGTGTAACGTAATGTGTCCTTGCTCTATATTATTGCGGCTCATAAAATCGCCAGCTACATAATAGATTACCTCATCGCTGTCGATATTGCTATGATTATAAGGCGCTGGAATAGATTTTGGGTGATAATCGTACAGTCTTGGCACGAATGAACAAACTACAAAAGTGGCGGTCTCAAAGGTTTGATGCACAGGTGGCGGCTGGTGAACTCTTCCCGTAATGGGTTCAAAATTGTGAATGCTGAAGCCATATGGAAAATTATATCCGTCCCAACCCACGACATCAAAGGGATGAGTTGCATAAACCATTTCGTGAATCATTCCTTCTTTTTTGACTTTGATTAGGAAATCTCCTTTTTCATTGTAGGTCTCCAATTCGTTTGGCAAAATAAAATCACGTTCGCAAAATGGGGAATGTTCTAAATGCTGNCCTGACTCATTTTTATATCTTTTTGGAGTATAAAATGGAGTGAACGATTCTACATAGAACAGTCGGTTGTCGGAAGTTTCAAAATCTATTTGATAGATAATCCCGCGAGGAATAATTAGATAATCTCCATATTCAAATGGAATATTTCCTAACATGGTGCGTAATTTTCCTTTTCCTTTGTGGATGAATAGCAGTTCATCGGCATCGGCATTTTTATAGAAATAGTTGCGAAGTGAGGTTCTAGGGGCGGCCAATCCGATGGTGCAATCTTTGTTGACCAACATTGGTTTTCTACTGTCTAAAAAGTCGTCTTCGGGTTTTAAATCAAATCCTTTTAAAAGTAATGATTTTATGTTTTTACCAATGGCTATTTTTGGTTCAACCGAATACGATTTTAGAATTTCTTTTACCTGTGTTGGTCTATGAACATGGTAGGATAGTGACGAATGTCCGTGAAATCCTTCTGTTCCAAATAATTGTTCGTAATAGAATCCTCCATTAGGATTTTCAAACTGTGTATGTCTTTTTTGAGGAAACGCTCCGAGTTTATGATATATTGGCATCTTTTTATTGTTTAAAGTTTGAGAATAAAGTTTTTTAAACCTTTGCTTTTTTATTTAATCAAAAGATATAAAATCATTCAGGGTTTCTCTTAATTAGAAACTGCAAATAATCTAATAATCCAATCCAAGTTGTTTTCATGTAACAAATATCGTAAAAAATAAATTTTAAGCCCTAATTATTGCGAAATATTTATAAAAAAGAAAAGGCATTAAAGAAGTGTGTCTTTAATGCCTTTTATAGATAATTTTAAATCCTAATTATTTGTCTGGGTTGTTTAATTTGCTATTTTTCTTACTATAAACAAAGTAAATTAAAACTCCAATGGCCATCCAAGCAAAAAGACGAAGCCAGTTTGTCCAGCCTAAACCAACCATCATTAATAAACAGGCAAGAATCCCCAAAATTGGAATAAATGGCACCCAAGGGGTTCTAAATTCTCGTTTTAATTCTGGATTTGTTTTTCTTAAAACAATTACTGCAACACAAACTAGAACAAAAGCAAATAAAGTTCCAATACTAGTCATATCGCCAACAATATCTCCTGGAACAAAAGCTGCAAATAAACCTACAATTATTAAAATTATTAGATTGGCTTTATACGGAGTTTTAAATTTTGAATGTAAGTCACTAAAAAAACTAGGTAACAAACCATCTTTTCCCATAGCATAAAACACACGAGATTGACCCAATAACATAACTAATATTACAGAAGAAAATCCAGCTAGAATAGCCACTGTAACAAAATCAGCTAACCATTTAAACCCTGGCATGTGCTCATTTATTGCAAAAGCAACTGACGCTTCTTTTCCTCCAGTTCTAAAATCTTCTACAGAAGCCACTCCCGTTAGCACATGTCCAAATAATATATATAAAACGGTGCAAACTGCCAATGATCCTAAAATTCCAATAGGCATGTTTCTTTTAGGATTCTTGGTTTCTTGTGCGGCGGTACTAACTGCATCAAATCCAATAAATGCGAAGAACACTGTTCCTGCAGCTCCAACGATCCCCCAGAATCCTCCAAAATTATGATTCACACCGTGTTCATCTGTAAAAATTGAACTTGGCGGAATATAAGGTGTATGGTTAACAGGGTTAATAAAATTCCATCCGATAACGATTATCAAAATAACTATAACCACTTTTACGATAACAATAATTCCATTTACAAAAGCAGATTCTTGAATTCCTTTGATAAGCAATAAACTTATTATCCCTACAATAAATAAAGCTGGGAGATTAATTATTCCACTAGAAATAACCCCTGTAACTGGATCTGTAATTTGTTGAAATGGAGAATGAGAAAGTGAGTAAGGAATAGGGCTTAAGTGAAGAACGTTAACTAAAAAATTATTCAAGTATTCACTCCAAGCAATTCCCACAGTTGCAGCTCCTACAGCATATTCTAAGATTAAATCCCAGCCAATAATCCAAGCTAAAAGCTCCCCCATTGTGGCATAAGTATAGGTATAGGCGCTTCCTGAAATTGGTATTGAAGATGATAATTCGGCGTAACACAATCCTGCTAAAGCACAGCCAATTGCTGCAAGAATAAAAGCAATTGTCACAGATGGGCCTGCATTTTGAGATGCTGCCATTGCAGTTCTAACAAATAATCCAGCACCGATAATGGCGCCAATTCCCAATGCAACCAATGACCAAGCAGTTAATGTTCTTTTTAATCCTTTCTCAGATTCTGATGCTTCTCTTAACAATAGTGTAAGTGATTTTTTCTTCCAAATAGACATATGTAATTTTTTTAAATAAATGTTTTCAAATATATAGAATTTTCTACAACATTATGCATTTTAACATTTCAAGTAGTTTAAATTTTTCCTGATGTTTAAAAAAAACATTAAAAACAAAAACCAATTGAAATTAAGGTAAACCCTTTATTTAACTCTGGAGACCACGTATATTTTATTTCAGCAGGGCCAACAGCTGTTTCAAGCCCGTACCCTAATGCATAGCCAGAATATTTTGGTTTTGAAATCCAGTTGGTAGTTTCAAACAATTCATTATTTACTTGAGCGAAATTTCCTGAAAAGTTAATGTGGTTTTTTTTATAAAATTCATAATCGAATGTGAATGCGGTCCTAAAAAAACTATTCCCTAAAATGCTTAAAAAATCATACCCATAAAAGGGTCTAATATTGTTTATTGGATTAAATCCAAATCCGCCTAAAGCAAAATCTAAAATTGGCTCACTTCCTTTTCCAAATTTTAATCCGGCATCAACTTGAAATTCAATAGTGGTTTTTTGGAAGAGTGTTTTCACAACGCTAAATTCACTTTTAGCAATTGAAAACGGTTCGAACTGATTTTCAAAATTGGAAGAACTTAAATAGGTATTTAAATTAGTTGAAAAGGACCATCCCTTTTTTGGAAAATACTTATTATCAAATGAGTCGTACTTTAAAGATTCAAAAACGCTCCAATAATTATTTTTTTGAATAATAGGTGTTGCATTTGAAATCGTTTCGGAAGTTATCTTTAGGTTTTTATTTTCTATTCCTATTCCTAATAGAAATTTTTGGAAGGAAACGGTTTGGATGTATGCCTGATTAGTGAAATCTATATAGTCAATATTTAGAGTGTTAACTCCTGATTGAGGCGATGTTAAATTGGCTAGAAAATTAGTTGGAACATTCTTAGTAAAACCAGTATATTTAGATTTAATACCAAAACTCCAGTGAAAACCATTGTCGATATAATATTCAAAATTATACCTGAAATTATCCCCCAAACCAACATCTATAAATGCAACATCGTTTTTAGAAATTAATTTTTTTTGAGTCAAATTAACTAGCAACGCGCTTTTAAATAATGCATCATAATGCATCCCAAATTTTAGTAATGTGGTTTGCGGACTTTCCACTAAATTGATGTTTAAATCGTCATAATTGTCATTTTTATCAATTGTGTATGTTATGGATTTAAAGTTTTGAGTGGCGCTTAAATTGTCAAACCCTACTCTAAGGTCACTGTAATCTATTTTACTATTTGCGTTGAATCCTAGCTTTCCAAGTACATAAGATCGAGTATAATTTGGTAAATAATTGATGTTGATGTACTTAATAAAAAGAGAGTCGCTACCCACTTTAAGTTTTTCTTTTGTGTAATTTTCTATGGGTTTTGCTAATTTGTTTATTTTATCTATTTGTGCATTTGCCGCTTCTTCGCCTTTATTAATAATATCATCGATTGCATCAAATGAGATAATTCCATATTGGTTTACTTCCGGCTTTATGTATATATCAGACCCCGCTTTATTCGCTTTCATTTTTTCAATCATTTGAAGATTGTTAATTTGAACTAAGATTTTGGTGGCGTCATTTAGGCTGTTACGATCCTTAATATCGTCTTGAACATCCACTCCAATAATAATATCTGCCCCTAATTTTCGAATTTCATCTACTGGAAAATTATTTGAAACCCCTCCGTCTACCAATAGTTTGCCATCCAATTCAACTGGAGCAAAAATCGACGGAAATGCAGAACTCGCTATCAATGCCTTTGACAGATAACCTTTGTCTAAAACTACTTGTTGCCCTGTTTCAATATCGGTCGCCATACACAAAAATGGAATTGGCAATTTATTAAAGTCATGAATTTCTTTAACGTGTTTGGTCAATCTGTTTATTAAATTAAAATTGAACATCCCTTTTGATAATGATAATGGAATTCCAACTTTAAAATTTTTTACCGGTAATGAAAAAGCATACANTTCATCATTCCTTTTCTCATAAAAGTTNTTTGATGAACGAGGGATATAATCGGTTATCAAATTATTGAAATCGGTATCTCTAAAAATAGAATCTAATTGCTTTGCATTATAACCTGATGCATAAAGCGCCGCAATTACTGATCCTACACTTGTTCCGCCAATATAATCAATTTTTACTCCAGCTTTTTCAAGTACTTTTATCACCCCAATATGTGCAAATCCTTTTGCCCCACCACCACTTAAAACCAATCCTATTTTAGGTCTAGATTTAATGGTATCTTGCGAGAAGGCGCTATGAGCTAAAATAAAAATAAAAAGGAATGCGGCGGAAATTTTTTTCATTTTTAGGCTTTAATTGGTTTTGTAAAAGTCGGTAATTTTTTTGGCTTTTGAAACACCTACAACGTCTGAAATTTCTTTTTCTGTTGCTAATTTTAATCTTTTTACACTTTTAAAGTGCTGAATTAAAGTTAACATGGTTTTTTCACCAATTCCAGGAATGGCTTCAATGGAGGAATTAAGTGCCGATTTACTTCGTTTGTCTCTGTGAAATGTAATTCCAAAACGATGGGCCTCATTTCTCAATTGCTGAATTACCTTTAATGTTTCCGACTTTTTATCTAAATATAATGGCACAGAATCTCCTGGAAAGAAAAGTTCTTCTAATCTTTTTGCAATTCCAATTATAGCTATTTTACCTCGCAATCCCAAATCGTCTATACTTTTCAAAGCCGATGACAATTGCCCTTTTCCTCCATCGATAATTATTAACTGAGGTAAAGGCTGGTTTTCGTCGAGCATTCTTTTGTATCTTCTATAAACCACCTCTTCCATTGACGCAAAGTCATCAGGGCCAACTACCGTTTTAATATTAAAATGACGGTACTCTTTTTTACTAGGTTTGCCCTCTTTAAATACCACACAAGCTGAAACCGGATTGGTTCCTTGAATATTGGAGTTGTCAAAACATTCAATATGGCGTGGCTCTTCAGAAAGACGTAAATCTTTTTGCATTTGTGCCATAATTCGGTTGGAATGCCTTTCTGGATCTACAATTTGAAGTTGCTTTAATTGCTCAATTCTATAAAACTTAGCATTTCTAATTGACAAATCTAATATTTGCTTTTTATCGCCTAATTGTGGAACGGTGATTTTAATATTTTCGCCTAAATCAACTTTAAATGGAACGATAATTTCTTTCGATAATAACTGGAACCGTTCCCGCAATTCGATTATGGCAAGTTCTAATAATTCCGCATCGGTTTCATCCAATTTCTTTTTGATTTCCATTGTATGAGAACGAATTATCGAGCCGTAGGAAATTTGCAGAAAATTAATAAATGCCGCACTTTCATCTGATACAATTGAAAACACATCAATATTAGTAATTTTTGGATTGATTATCGTGGAACGAGATTGATAATTCTCCAAAATATCTATTTTTTCTTTGATTTTTTGAGCTTCCTCAAATTGCATTTTAGAGGCAAAATCATTCATTAATCTTTTAAACTCCTTTTGGCTTTCTTTGAAATTGCCTTTCAGAATTTCTCGAATAGCATCCACTTGCTTTTGATAATTTTCAACTGTTTCATGTCCTTCACATGGTCCTTTGCAATTTCCAATATGGTATTCTAAACAAACTTTAAACTTATTATTTTCAATGTTTTTTTGACTCAAATCAAAGTTGCATGTTCGCAACGGGTATAGTTCCTTTATTAGTTCTAAAATCGTATTTACTGTTTTAAAACTCGTGTAAGGGCCAAAATATTCCGATCCATCTTTCACCATTCTTCTTGTTGGGAAAATTCTAGGAAAAGATTCTTTTTTAATGCAAATCCAAGGATACGTTTTGTCGTCTCTCAACATGACATTGTAACGTGGCTGCAATGTTTTTATTAAATTGTTTTCCAATAAAAGCGCATCTGTTTCAGTAGGAACAACGATGTGTTTTATGGTAACAATTTTTTTTACAAGCACATTCGTTTTGGCAGTATCGTGGATTTTATTAAAGTAGGAAGCCACTCTTTTTTTAAGATTTTTGGCTTTTCCAACATACAAAATTTTATCTTCTTTGTCATAATATTGATACACCCCAGGTCCGTCGGGTAAAGATTGTATCTGAAGTTGTAAAGAAGGATTTTGCATTTATCAATTGTTTCTATCCACATAAAAATCAGTTGGTATTTTAATGGGTTTTCAAATTTACAAAATCTCGCATTTAAAAGCGAAAAACAGACGAGAACTTCTATTTTATACGCTATAATTTTCTACTTTTAACGTTTTAACCAAATTATGAGTATTTTAGAACATAAAAGCATCACTATTTTTAAGGAAATTGTTTTGCCAGGCGAAAGCAAAACGATCAATATGGAAATTGCAACTTTGCATACCATGACCAAATTAAAAATTCCAATAATTGTAGAAAGATCAAAATACAGCGGCCCTACAATTCTACTTTCGGCGGGATTACATGGCGATGAAATTAACGGGATTGAAATCGTAAGACAAATAATCACCAAAAATATTAACAAACCAAAAACAGGAACAATAATTTGTATTCCTGTCATCAATGTTTTTGGTTTTGTAAATCAAACTCGTGAATTCCCTGATAAAAGAGATTTAAATCGGGTTTTTCCCGGAAGCAAAAAGGGTTCATTAGCAAGTCGATTTGCCTTTTATCTTTTAAAAGAAATTATGCCACACATTGATTATGCTATTGATTTTCATGCTGGTGGCGCTAGTAGATTTAACGCTCCGCAAATTAGAATTGTTCCAAAAAATGAAGATTTAAAAAAGTTAGCTGATATTTTTCAAGCGCCTTTTGGATTGTACTCCAAAAATATTGCGGGTTCCTTTAGAAATTCTTGCGATAAATTAGGTGTGAAAATGCTATTATTTGAAGGTGGAAAATCGGTGAATATTAACGAAATGGTTACCCAAGAAGGAATAGAAGGAACAAAGAGAGTTTTGGACCATCTTGGAATGCTTAACTCCAGAAAGGAAGTTACTTATCCTGAAAAACCAACTATTTATATCTCCAAATCGAACTGGATCAGAGCAAAATATTCGGGCATGTTTCATGGCTATACGCAAATTGGAAATTATGTTACTAAGGGGCAATTGCTAGCCACCATTTCTGATCCCTATGGGAAAATTGAATTTACGGTTAAGGCGCCCAATTCTGGATATATTATCAATGTAAATGATGCGCCAATTGTCTACCAAGGCGATGCCATTTATCATATTTCAACTCAAATAAGCGATGTTTAAGAAAGAAATTCGTTTAAAATACAAGGAACTCCGTCGTTCTTTATCTGAAAACCAGATAAAAGAATTGAGTTTGGCTATAGCCAATGGGGTTTTGTTGCTCCCGATTTGGGAGAAAACGTACTTTCATATTTTTCTTCCCATTGAAGAACAGAAAGAAGTAAACACCGAATACATTTTACATTTATTATCAGGAAAAGACAAGGAAATTTGTATTTCAAAAACTGATTTTGAAACTCGAAAAATGACTTCTATTTTATTGACTGATACTACTAAAATCAAAAAAAACGACTACAATATTCCTGAACCTGTTGATTGTCCCGACGCTTCGGAAGAGGTGCCTTCCAATAAAATGGAAGTAGTTTTTATTCCTTTATTGGCATTTGACAAAAATGGAAATCGGGTGGGTTACGGCAAAGGATTCTATGATAAATTTTTAGCGGAATGCAACCCAAATACGATTAAAATTGGCTTGTCGTTTTTTGAACCAGAAGGAATAATTTCGGATGTTACTACTTCAGACATACAACTCGATTACTGCGTTACTCCATATAGAATAATCAAATTCTAATTTTTACTCTGAATCCTGAGTTTTAGCGAACGCTTTTTTGTTGAAAACAATTAATATTCCCACTCCTGTTGAAATGGCCATGTCGGCAACATTGAAAATGGCATTGAAGAAGGTGAAAAATTTACCGCCCCAAAATGGCAACCAGCTAGGTAAATTACCTTCCCATATTGGAAAATAAAATAAATCTACTACTTTTCCGTAAAAAAATTGTCCGTAAGGTTTATCTGAAAATAGTGTTGCCACGGTATGGTAACTGTCATCGAAAATAACCCCATAAATAACAGAATCGATAATATTCCCAAAAGCACCAGCAAAAATAAGCGCTATGGCTACAATTAAGAAATTGGAACTTTGCTTTTTTATTACATCCCAAAGCCAATAAGCAATTCCGGTAACGGCAACTAATCTAAAAAGAGTTAGGATTATTTTTCCATAGGACCCTGGAATTTGCGTGCCCCAAGCCATTCCTTCATTTTCAATAAATAGAATTTTAAACCAATTGAAAACCACCACTTCCTCACCTAAAACAAAGTGAGTTTTGATATAAATTTTCGAAACTTGGTCAACTAATAATATAATGAAAATTAGTAAATAGGCTTTTTTTAATGACATTTTATAAATTTTGGTACCGCAAAAATAATACTATTTTTAATACAAAACGCCCCTCGAAAGGAGCGTTTAAAATAATTGTGATAAATTGTTATCGCTGTAAATTTTTAGCTTCTATGCTCATTGTAGCGTGAGGGACCACTAGCAATCGTTCTTTACTTATTAATTTACCGGTTACTTTACAGAAGCCGTATGTTTTATTTTCAACACGGAAAAGGGCGTTTTTCAAGTCGCGAATAAACTTCTCTTGGCGAATTGCCAATTGAGAGTTTGCTTCTTTTGACATGGTTTCGCTTCCTTCTTCAAATGCTTTGAATGTAGGAGACGTATCGTCTGTTCCATTGTTTAAGTCGTTCATATAAGCACTTTTTATCAATTCTAAATCAGATTGTGCTTTATGTATTTTATTTATTATTAGTTCTTTGAACTCTGCTAAGTCTGCATCTGAGTATCTTAATGTGTCTATTGCCATTCTATACTTATTTATTAATTTCTATTCGTGTTATTATTTTGTCAAATTCAATTGTAACGCCCCCTTCTAATTCGTCTACAAATACCAATGAATCGGTTAATGTTTCTGATTTTATATAGGCTTCATTATTAAGAACTGCGGTTTCCAAATCTCCATTTCTTTGAATTTGAACTTTGATTTTATCGGTAACTTCAAATCCAGAGTCTTTTCTAATATTCTGAATTCTATTTACTAATTCTCGTGCAATTCCTTCCTGATGCAATTCCTCAGAAATTGAAATATCTAATGCCACTGTGATTCCATTTGAATTGGCTACCAACCATCCTTCTATATCTTGTGACGAAATTTCAACTTCTTGTAATGTTAAAATTATACTTTTTTCTTGAATAATAATACTAATTTCTCCTTCTCTTTCTAATTTATTAATTTGATCCGAAGAAAAACCTTGTATCTCATTGGCAATCAGGCCCATGTCCTTTCCAAATCTCGGCCCTAATGTCTTAAAATTAGGTTTTATTTGCTTCACTAATATCCCAGAAGCATCGTCTAAAAGTACAATTTCTTTTACGTTTACCTCTGCTTTTATTAAGTCGGAAACTGCTTCAATTTCAGCACGTTGACTCTCTTCAAGTATTGGTATCATTATCTTTTGTAAAGGCTGACGTACTTTTATCATTTCCTTTTTTCGAAGAGATAATACTAATGAGGAGATGGTTTGNGCCTTNTCCATTTTACTCTCTAANGATTTATCAACATACTTTTCAACGCATTGAGGAAAATCAGCCAAATGTACACTTTCAAAATTTTCTGATTGTGTTGCTAATGTTAAATCTCTGTATAGTTTATCCATGAAAAAGGGAGCTATAGGAGCGCCTAATTTACTTATCGCTAATAAACATTCGTACAAAGTTTGGTAGGCTGCAATTTTATCTTGTTCGTATTCTCCTTTCCAAAAACGTCTTCTACACAAGCGAACGTACCAATTACTAAGGTTTTCCTGAACAAAATCAGAAATTGCTCTAGCGGCTTTTGTAGGCTCGTAATCAGCATAGGCTGAATCAACCGTTTTTATTAAGGTATTCAATTCTGAAATAATCCATTGGTCAATTTCAGGTCGTTCATTAACCGGAATTGTAGCTTCTGAATAGTTGAAATTATCAATATTGGCATACAAACTAAAAAACGAATAGGTGTTATATAGCGTTCCGAAGAATTTTCGGCGAACCTCAGCAATTCCTTCTAAATCGAATTTTAAATTGTCCCACGGATTGGCATTTGAAATCATATACCAACGAGTAGCGTCAGGGCCATATTCTATTAAAGTTTCAAATGGATCGGCGGCATTTCCTAGGCGTTTGGACATTTTGTGTCCATTTTTATCTAATACTAACCCGTTTGAAACTACATTTTTATACGAACCTTTGTCAAAAACCAAAGTTGAAATAGCGTGCAAGGTATAAAACCACCCTCTAGTTTGATCTACTCCTTCGGCAATAAAATCCGCTGGAAATGCTTTATTCCCATCAATCAATTCCTTGTTTTCAAACGGATAATGCCATTGAGCATAAGGCATTGCTCCTGAGTCAAACCAAACGTCAATTAAGTCGGATTCTCTTTTCATCGGTTTTCCTGTTGCAGAAACTAAGGTGATTTCGTCTACTACATTTTTATGTAAATCAACCAAATCATAATTGGCTTCAGTCATATTTCCAATTTCAAATCCTTGAAAAGGATTTGTTTTTTGGAAACCTGCAGCAATTGATTTTTCTATTTCGTTGTATAATTCTTCCACAGTACCAATCAGAATTTCTTCTCCCGAACCTTCGGGACCGTCTTCAGTTCTCCATATTGGCAATGGGATTCCCCAATACCTAGATCGCGATAAATTCCAATCGTTAGCGTTTTTTAACCAATTCCCGAAACGCCCTTCTCCGGTTGCTTTAGGTTTCCAGTTGATGGTTTCGTTTAAGTCAAACATTCTATCCCGCACTTTTGTAATTTCTATGAACCAAGAATCCAACGGATAATACAAAATTGGCGTGTCCGTTCTCCAACAATGTGGGTAACTGTGAACGTATTTTTCAACTTTGAAGGCTTTATTTTCTTCTTTTAATTGGATGGCAATTTCCACATCGGCGGAACGTTCTGGAGCTTCGCCTTCTTTATAAAATTCATTTTTAACATATTTACCTGCATAAACACCTGTGTGAGAAGTGAATTTTCCTTGCAGGTTTACCAACGGTCCCGGATTACCATTTTCATCTAAAACTAACATTGGCGGAACTTCAGGCACGGCTTCTTTTGCCACTTTAGCATCATCGGCACCAAAAGTTGGCGCAGTATGAACAATCCCTGTACCATCTTCAGTTGTAACAAAATCTCCAGAGATTACTCGGAATGCGTTTTCAGGATTTTGATACGGCAACGCTAACTGCATCAATTGCTCGTAACGAATTTCAACTAAATCTAACCCTTTGCATTCGGCTATAATTGTATATGGGATTTGTTTCTCGCTAGGTTTAAAATTATCAAAATCTGATGCGTCTTTACTTTCGAAAAACCCTTTTGAGAATTGTTTTACAACTAAATTCTTAGCCAAAATTACTTTTGAAGGTAAATAGGTATATTGATTGAAAGTAGCAACTAAAACGTAATCAATTTTTGGTCCTACGGTTAATGCCGTGTTGCTTGGTAATGTCCAAGGAGTTGTGGTCCAGGCTAAGAAATAAATCCCATCCCCATCCCTTCCCNNNGGGAAGGGTGACTTTGCGCTTAAGCCAAATGCTTTTTCAACAGTATTTCCCGTTTCAGCTCCCTTTCCTTCAGAGAGGGATAAGGCGAGGAATTGCGCTACAACAGTGGTATCGGTTACGTCTCTATAACTCCCTGGCTGGTTGACCTCGTGTGAAGATAGTCCCGTTCCTGCTTTAGGGGAATACGGCTGAATGGTATATCCTTTATACATCAAATCTTTATCATAGATTTGTTTTAAAAGCCACCAAACTGATTCCATGTATTTGGATTTATAAGTCACATAGGGATCTTCCATATCAACCCAGTAACCCATTTTTTCAGTTAAATCGTTCCACACATCGGTGTAGCGCATTACCGTTTTTTTGCAAGCCTCGTTATATTGTTCTACAGAAATGGTTTTCCCAATGTCTTCTTTGGTAATTCCAAGTTCCTTTTCGGTTCCTAATTCTACTGGTAATCCATGGGTGTCCCAACCTGCTTTTCGCTTCACTTGGTAACCCTTTTGGGTTTTATATCTACAAAAAATATCTTTTATTGCTCGGGACATCACGTGATGAATCCCTGGCAAACCATTTGCAGATGGCGGACCTTCAAAAAATACGAATGGCTGATTGCTTTCGCGAGTGGTAACACTCTTCTCGAATATGTTTTCTTTTTTCCAAAAATCAAGTACTTCTAAGGCCACATTTGGCAAGTCAAGTCCCTTGTATTCAGTAAATTTAGTGCTCATTTTGTCCTTTTCTTAAATCGTTTTGCGAAAGTAATAAAATAATATCGAAAGTGGAAAGTGAAACTCCGAAAGTTGTATTTTTAGAAGTAATTATACTAAAAAAGCCGAGTTCAGAATATTCCAAACTCGGCTTTATTATTTAAATAAATAAATTATTTCACAATAAGAAATTCTGAGCGTCTGTTTTGCGCATGTTCTTCTTCAGTACAAGCTTCTTTGCAATCCACTTTTGGTTCACTTTCTCCAAATCCTTTTCCTGATATTCTTGCAGGATTAACTCCTTTAGAAAGTACATATTGAACAGTCGATTTTGCTCTTCTGTCAGACAAATTCATATTGTAAAGATCACTCCCTCTATTATCAGTGTGCGATTTTGCAAAGATTACTAATTTATCATTTGCCTTCATCACTTGAACTAACTTATCCAATTCAAAAGCACCTGCTTGGGTAATATTGCTTTTGTTGAATTCAAAATAAATAGGATTCAATACAATTTCTGTTGGTTTAATAATAATTTCAATTGGATTAAGTGGGGTTGGCACTGTTAATTTTCCTCCTTTATTTTTTGCAATGTTAAATACCCCGCTTTCGTAACCGTCTTTAGCAACTTGAAGGCTATATTCCGTGTTACACTCTAAAATAAAATCAACATTCCCGTTGGCGTCTGAAATTTTAGTTTCAATACTATTCTTTTTATCGTCTAAAATTGCAACGCTTGCTCCTTCAAGAATAATTCCAGAAACTGCATTGGTAACAAGAATTGTAGACTCTACACTACAAAGTGGTTTTGCAATATACAAATCGTCCGATTCTTCACGATTACTTGAGAAGAATCCTAGATTACGTTTGGTATTAAATGAAAAAGAGAAATCATCTTTTTCACTGTTAACTGGTTTTCCAAGATTTTGAGCGATTTCTGACTTACTTAAATTAATAAAATAAACATCTAAACCTCCTAGACCTTGTCTAGAATCAGATGAAAAGTAAAGTACATTGTCATCGGTTACAGAAGGAAATTGTTCGTTCCCTTCTGTATTTATTTTCGACCCTAAATTTACTGGAGTCCCATAAACATCACCTTCTGCTACATCTACTTTCCAAATGTCATTTCCACCTAGTCCGCCTGGCATATTAGAGTTAAAATACAACGTTTTCCCGTCAACACTGATACTTGGATTACTTATTGAATACGATTTGTTATTGAAAGGCAATTCTTTAGCTTCAATCCATTTGTTGTTCACTTTTGTAGCCTTGAAAAGGTACATCTGGCTGAATTTAGTTTTTATGTTTTTTATATCTTCATAGGCATCAACAACACGGCTATCTCTTGAAAAATAAATAGTATTACCATCAGAGCTCATGCAGACAGGTCCATCATGCCAAATTGTGTTAATATCTTCCACTTCAGTTGGGGCGCTCAAAGAATCATTTTCAAAAAGTGTTGCTTGATATACATCAAGATACGATTCCTCTTTCCATCCTGTTTTTTTCTTAGATATTTTTCTTGAACTTGAGAAATACAAGGTATTATCATTACCTAACTTGGGACCAAAATCTGTATATTGACTATTAATGGTAACCGGTTGTAGGTTAAATACTTTTTGCTTAAGAAGTAATTTTGGAATGTAATTTGGGTTTTCATTAAATAAAATTGCTCGTATATCTTTTGGATTTTTACTTGCAAAAATGGACATTTGAGCATTTGCTTCTTCATATCTACCGCTTGCTTTAAGCATTTGAGCATATTTAAAATAGGTTTCAGCTTCTTGTGGTTGAGTAAGAGAAAGTGCATACCACTTAATCGCTTCTGTGGTATTAAACATATTATAATAGCTTTCCGCAAGTTGGTTGTAGATATAATTTTGTTTTATACCGGTACCTACTAGTTTTAAATATTCTTTACTAGCATCTAGATATTCAAATCGTTTAAATAATTTATCGGCCCAAGCAGTTTGGCTGTCTTGTGCTTTAACAGAAATTGTGCTAACAAACACAAAACTTAATATCAGAAATATATTTTTCATTATAGACGTTATTTATATTAGAAATATCTAGGTGAATGTGAAACTTTTTTAGGCACGTATAAATCAAATAATAAAATGATTTCGTGAGAAGAAGGAGTAGTTACATTCAAGTCAGAAACGATATGATCATAGGCATATCCTACTCTTAAAGAAGGATTTATTGCATAGTTTACCATTAAACCAAAGGAGTCATTTAATCTATAGGTTGCCCCTGCCTCAAATTTTTCTTGGTATAAGAAATTGGTTGAAAGGTCCATCGAAGCTTGTGTTCCAATAGCAGATTTAATCATGCCAAAAGGTTTAAATTTCAAGTTAGGATTAATATCAAATACATATCCTCCAGTAAGAAAATAATGTTGGGTTTCCGTCCCATACTTTCTTCCATTATAATCCAAATGGACTGATTTTAACATGTTAGGGATGGAAAACGCAAGGTAATAGTTATCTGTATAATAAAATAATCCAGTACCAATGTTCAATTTAGAGTTATTGGTATTTTCTTGAAAAGCGCCATCATTTGGATCTGGTAATGTTGGTTGAATAATACTTCTTAATCCAATTTTTTGAAAGGTTACCCCTCCTTTTAATCCGAAGGCTAATCTTTTCTCTCCGCCTAAATTTAATGTGTAAGAGAAATCTCCATATATATTGTTTTCTTCAACAGGTCCAATTCTATCTGATAGAATTGACAATCCTAAACCAACATTTTTTCCAACTGGTGAAGAACCCGAAAACGAAAAAGTAGTTGGCGCATCCTCAATTTGAATCCATTGCTTTCTATATAACAATCCGAAAGACAGGTTTTCTTTGGAGCCAGCATAAGCAGGATTTATAATGTTCATATTATACATGTATTGTGTATAATGAGGAGCTTGTTGTGCATTAACATCAAGAAATGACATTAAAATTAAAATAGCTAGTAAAAATATTTTTTTCATAGGGTTAAATTTAGGATTAATAAGCGCTGAATACTATCAGCGCTTATAAAATCTTAATATTATCGATTAATATAAATCCATCCAGTAAATGTATTTCCTGAATTTCTAGTAATTACATAATAGTAAGTTCCATCGGGAAGATCGCTTCCACTATCGGATTGCCCACGCCATTGATTGGTATAATTTGGTCCATGGCTATAAACTTTAGTACCGTATCTGTTAAAAATACTTAGTGATTTTACATCAGATAATAAAAATGCTTCATTATCACCATCTCCATTAGGAGAAATTCCTTTTTGAATAGAACAGCTAATTCCGTCCACTAGTTGTGAGGTTACATATCTACAGCCATTTACAGTTACTGTTGATATATAAGTTCCAGATGTACCAATAACTATTGATGGATTAGATGTTGGTCCAAAAGTATATCCGTTTGGCCCACTCCATTCATAAGTAGCGTTAGCTGGGTTGAAAGATCCGGCTACTGGTAAAGCCGTAATTGTAAAGTCTGGACCAACACAAACTGCCGTTAACTGAACATCTATTTCGGGAATAATAACAAACGTGGTGGTTGCCGTTGCCTGAGGACACCCTCCTGCGGCTACCATTGTATAAGTTACTGTGTAAGATCCTGCTGCACTTGTACTCACATTAAATGTTCCTGATGAAGCACTAATTGAAAGTCCTGACGGAGAAGCGCTAAATGAACCACCTGTTGTACCTGTTAATGTTACAGCTTGTGAGCCCGTATTGTTATAACAATAAAATGGATCGCTATATACAATAGTGGCTTGAGGCAAGTTAGTAATGATTACTTGAGCTGTAGCAACTACAGCGGCACATCCTCCTGAAGCTGCAATAGTATTAGTTACAGTATAAGTTCCGGCGGTGCTGGCTGCTAAATTAATTGCCCCAGTTGTAGCATTGATACTTAATCCTGTTGTTGAAGTAAATGTTCCTGCAACACCTCCGCCAGAAAATACTGGACTTGGATTGGTTGCGGTTTTACAATAAGGAGATCCTGGATAACTAAATGTTGCAACTTGAGGTGCAGTTATTATAATGGCAAATGTTGCTGAAACGGCATTACATCCACCAGACGCAGCTATAGTATTAGTAATCGTATAATTCCCTGGGGTACTTAGAGACAAATCAATTGCTCCAGTTGCGCTGTTTAAAGATAGTCCTGCTGTTGAAGTAAATACCCCTGCAGTTCCACCATTAACATACGAAATTACAGGATTCGTTCCTGTTTTACAATAAGTGGCTGAATTATAATTAAATGAAGCTGCTGGCGATGCAGCAACTGTAACTGACATTGTAGTTGTATTTGCACATTGATTAGCGGCTGGAGTAAACGTGTAAGTTGTTGCTCCCGCAATTGCCGTATTAATTGCTGCATTCCAAGTTCCTGTTATAGCAGGTGTATTTGTAGAAGATGATGGCAATAAAGGCGCAACACTATTCTGACATATAGTTGGGATTTGTGTAAATGTTGGTGTTCTAACACTGGTAATTAGCACGTTTCCGGTAGCTGGCGATGAAGAACAACCCAGTCCTGTGATTGAAACCGCATCTATAAAGTTACCTACAGTTAAGTTCCCAGAACCAGAACTTACAGATACAAATCGAACGGTGTAATTAGTAACTCCATTATTAGGGAATGTGTAATTGACACTGTTAAATACCCATGCACTTGGAGTTGCTGAGAAGTTCCCTAAACTAACGTAGGGTCCACCAAAAGGTCCTATTTCAACTCGCATTATATCGGTTCCCGAAAAACGTCCTCTGTGTGCAAATGATATATTAACTGAAGACCCTGGTATAATTGATAGATTTTGAGAAAGTGTAGATACTTGATTGGCATTTAATTCGATAAACTGTGTTCCTGAATAAGCATTTGTGTTTTCAGTTCCATTAGTCCATACTTCAATTAATCCATCGGTTGCTGAAGTTCTCCAACATTGGAAATTATTATTATTAATGAATCCTAATGAACCCATTGGTATTCCTGTTGGGCTTTCAAAATCGGAATTACAGAAATTGTTTTGTTGGGTAATTACTACACTATATGCTCCTGAAACTGTTGCGTTAAATGACGCAACGTTACCTGGGTTTGTTGCTCCCGTTGGAACTGTCCAAGCATAAGTGTAATTTCCTGGAAGTGTTGGAGTAGCAGTTACTAGTGCAGATGAACTTGAACAAACTGTTGGACTATTTACGGTAACTCCTAAAGCAGGGTTTACTATAATTGATTTAGTCGCAGTTAGTGAACATTGACCTGAAACAGGTGTAAATGTATAAGTGGTGGTTGCAAGGTTATTTAATGCTGGCGCCCAAGTACCAATTACTCCATTTTGAGAGGTTGTTGGGAGAGGCGATAAAGTTCCTCCATTACAAATTGGCGTAACATCTAAAAATGTTGGCGTTATAGTTGCCGGATTTACCGTGATAGTCATGTTGGTATTACTTGAACAAGTCCCTGAACTTGGCGTAAAGGTATAAGTTGTAGTAGCGTTATTATTGACGGCTGGCGACCAAGTTCCGGCTACACCATTGGTAGAAGTTGTTGGCAAGGCTGCTAACGTTGCCCCTGCACAAATAGGAGCCACTTGTGTGAATACAGGGGCAACTGTTCCAACTTGAATTGTCATCGTTGTTGTAGTTGAACATTGGCCTGCATTTGGTGTAAAAGTATAAATAGTTGTAACCGTATTATTAATAGCTGGTGACCAAGTCCCTGTTATCCCATTTAAGGATGTTGTTGGTAATGGCGCCGAAGTTCCTCCTGCGCAAATTGGTGGCGCTGGATTGAAGGTAGGAACTGGTAAAATAATATTTACAGTTGCCGAACTTACTGCTCCTGGACAACCTAAAAACTGAGGTAAATTATACCTTACTACATAAGTTCCTACTGTACTTGTACTTGGAGTAATCGCTCCTGTAATTGTGTTTATTGACAATCCTACTGCTGGTGACACGGTATAATTACCTCCTGTTGTTCCGGTTTGAGTAACATTTTGAACCGTCGTATCTGTTGTACAATATGAAGCTGCGCTATAATTAATATTTACATTTGAAGGCGGCACCGTGATTGTGATTGCCCAAGAATCAACATCTGAAGGACATGTTCCAGAGGCAGCTATAGTATTATATACCACATAAGACCCTGGTGTACTTCCAGCCAAATTGATTAAACCTGTAACAGGGTTAATTGCAAGTCCTGAAGGCACTGCTGAAAAAGTTCCAGCAGTTGCATTACTTACAAAACTTGGACTTGGATTTGCTTCGTTTTGACAAAAGAAATTTTTAGGATAAGTGAAATTTCCGAATGGACAACAAATAATAGGAATCGGCCCAGCTGTTTGAGTAATTCGAACAAACCCTTTTCTACCATTAAAGTTGGTGATCATAATTATATATATTTCACCCGCAATCGCGTTATTAACTCCAAAGTTTTCTGTAAAAGCTGGAGAAAAACTACACGCAATTCCTGTAGCAGGTGCATTCGTAGTTGAAATTCCGGCACAAGCGGCAGCATTTGAAGTAAATGGTCCCCATGCAACGAAATCCACATCAATCCCCGTTCCGTTAAAAGCATTACTTGTGTTTTGCTCTAGAAAGAAATTGTAGTTTCCATTAGTAGGTATTTGTAAATAATAAAAAGTTGGTGAAGGAGCCGATCCTAAACAGCCTACTGTTGAACTAGTTGTTGAAAAAGGACTAATAGGATTTGGCAAGGTAGGAACTCCAACATTGTTAGGAATAATAATTGGGTTTATTGCGCACAGCGGTAATGCTGTTGCACAAGTACCAACATTTGTTCCAACACAAAGTTCAAAAGTAGTTGTTGAAGCTATCGTTCCTGTTGAATACGTTCTAATATAATAGGTTTGACCAATGGTTAATCCTGTTGCTGTATTGTTATTTGCCGTAAAACAAGTTCCAAATTGAGTAAGGTTCCCACAAGTCCCAGTATAAAGTAATAAGTTAATATTAAAAGGTGCTGTTGCATAATTTACTCCTAATATTGTGATATAATGACTCGTAGCTGTTGCAGTAAATTTAAACCAAACGTCATCATCATCAATTGTTCCTCCACAAGAATTTGCTTGAGTAGATCCTGTCGCAAAAGCAACGCTTCCCAATACCGTTTGCAAACAGTTGGTATTTTGATTTACTGCAATGTCTATTGCGCCGGTACATTCATCATTTGAAATTAAAGTATTAAAACTAAATGGACCAGCTATAGAACTTGCATCTGTAGGAGAACATATTGCTCTAACATAAAAATCATAACAGGTTGCAGAAGTCAATCCTGTAATATAAAACGGATTTGAATTGGCATTAAGCCAAAGCGGTGAACCAATTGGGGGCACCGCTGAACCACAAGGGACAGCAGCTACCTGCCATGCCGTTGCGAAACTTCCGTCAGGATTAGCGGGTTGCGTCCATCCTAATAAAGCGGTAGACTGAGTGATTGTTGTTGCTGTTAAGGTCTTTGGTTTAGTACAGGTTGGAGGAGGACCACAAGTAACACTTGCATTCCATCCTGCTGCATTTGTAGTAGCATTAGAAGTAAATACAAACGTTAAGCAACCTGAAGTATTAGTAGCTGAAAATGGTCCTATAGTTGCGGTTCCAGAGAAAGTGCCTAACAAAGTTCCTGTAGCGACGTCACCGTCGTATACTCTTAAAAGGTCCAAACCATTTTGAGTTGCAAAAGTGTTAAAAGTAACCGTTACTACCTGTCCAGGAATTGAAGGGCAAATAGTAGTTGTTCCAGTGGCTGCGGTAATATTATTAGGATATAGTCCATTTGGTCCTCCTGGATCAAAAAATGAACCACCACAACCAGGTAAAGTAGTTACAGAAACAGGCAATAATGACCATAAACTAAGATCAGTTGCAGAACAAGCTGCTCTAACATAAATATCATAACAAAGTCCTGAAGTTAAACCGGTTACTACAAACGGATTTGAAGTTGCGGGCAACCATCCAGTAGATGTAGCCGTTGGTGCTGTAGTACCGCACGGTAAGGCAATGTATTGCCATGCGGTGGCGGTACTTCCGCTTGGGTTGGCAGGTTGTGTCCATCCAACAGAAACTGAAGTAGTTGTGATTGCTGAACTGGTTAATGTATTTGGTCGAGTACACGTTGGAATTGGCGCACAAGTAACATTAGATAGCCATCCCGCAAGAGCGACTGTAGGGTCAGAAATAAATACAAATGTTAAACTACCATTTGGATCTGAAGATGTAAATGGGCCAGGTAAATTTGCTCCGGTTAATGTTCCCGAATACGTTCCTAAAAGAGTGCCCGCTGAACTATTCCCGTTGTAAACTCTTAGAATATCTAAACCAGTTTCTGTAGCAAATGAAGAAAAAGTTACTGTAACGGCATCCCCAGGCGTTATTGGAGTAATGACAGTGGTTCCGGTTGCTGCAGTTGTATTGTTAGCATAAGTCCCTGCAAGTCCTCCTATATCTACATAATTTCCTCCACAAACAGCAGGCCCAGGAGCCGTTGTAAATGGAAAAGGTCCGGCCCAAATACTGCCTGAAAAAGCACATTTTGAACGAACGTAATATTTATATTGTGTTAAAGGTAATAAGGGAGCAAAAGGAGCAACCGTTAATGTTGTTGCGGTATAAGGATTGGTATTTACAATAATTCCAGAACCTATAGGAGATAATTGAGTTGCAGGAATAATTTCAATTTCCCATTGATTACAAGTATTTAATCCCACTCCTGTTAATGGGTTTGGATTGGTCCAGTTTAATACTGCACTGGCAGAAGTAAGAGTTCCAGCTCCAAGAGTAGTTGGTTCCAAACATCTTGAAACAACCAATACATCGTCCAAAAATAGGTCATCCCCTTGAAAAGGAGAAGTTTGTGTGATCTCAGATATAAAAGCAATATAAACTTNTGTTCCTGCAGGATAAGTTGCAGGTGGAAAATCAACCACTTGCTCCTCATAAACAATTNGAGCGGGAGCAACATTAGTACTTAATTGAGATTCCGTATAGGTTTGAAGGGTTGTGGTATAGGCCGCTTCAGAAGTTTGATTTGCAGGCAATGCCGCAGAAGCTACTTTAATTTTAAATACTCCACCCTGGTCTCCTTGTTGGCTAGTTTTTACCCAAAAACGCAATTGTCCGTTTAGTGGAATTGTTACTATAGGTGACGCTAAATAATATTTTGCGGAATTTCCTACACCTAAATTTTCACCAAACAACATAGCGTGTTTTGTTCCGCTACGTGGATTTGTTCCGTCTGTAAACCAACTTTCTGAACCTGATCCACTTTGAAATCTTGCCCAGTTTGCAGGGATGCCAAAAGGAGTTGAAGGGGTTTCAAATCCTTGAAGTAAGGCTTGTGAAAATCCCGTAATTGAAAATAAAAGTGTAATTAATAAAAGTGTAATTTTTTTCATAAAATGAAAATTTAAGATTATATTCGGTAATTTAATATACAATTTAGCTTTCAAATTTAACAAAAAAAATTAAAAAATAGCTTTTAATTGGATTTTTAACTACGAAATTTTAAAATATATTAATTATAAGTAAGCATATCGCCGTTTTTAATGCAAATAAATTAGCTTTGCAGTAGATATTTAATTATGTTAGAAAAAGAAAATAAAAAGATTGAAAAAACAGTAATTGTAGGGATTATCACTCAAAAACAGGACGAAGAAAAATTAAATGAGTACCTTGACGAGTTGGCTTTTTTAACCTATACCGCTGGTGGTGAAGTCGTAAAAAGATTTTCTCAGAAAATGGAGCGTCCCAACCCTAAAACTTTTGTGGGAACTGGAAAAATAGATGAAATAAATCATTTTGTAATTGAAAATGATATTTCTACAGTTATTTTCGATGATGAACTTTCGCCATCCCAACAAAAAAATATTTCTAGAATAATAGCTTGTAAAATTCTAGACAGAACACACCTTATCCTAGATATATTTGCACAAAGAGCCGAAACTTCTTACGCAAGAACTCAAGTTGAATTAGCGCAATGTCAATATTTACTTCCTCGATTATCAGGGATGTGGACGCACTTAGAAAGACAAAAAGGAGGAATAGGAATGCGGGGACCCGGAGAAACTGAAATTGAAACCGACCGACGAATTGTTAGAGATAGAATTGCATTACTAAAAGAAAAAATAAAAACTATCGACAAGCAAATGGGTGTTCAACGAGGAAATCGTGGCACTATGGTTCGTGTTGCTTTAGTTGGTTATACCAATGTTGGAAAATCAACTTTAATGAATGTCGTAGGTAAAAGTGATGTTTTTGTAGAAAATAAATTATTTGCCACTTTAGACACTACGGTTAGAAAAGTGGTAATTAAAAACTTGCCCTTTCTGCTTTCTGACACAGTAGGATTTATTCGGAAATTGCCTACTCAATTAGTAGATTCTTTTAAAAGCACGCTAGATGAAGTTCGGGAAGCCGACTTGCTTTTACATGTCGTAGATATTTCTCATCCTGATTTTGAAGACCATATTGAATCCGTAAACCAAACATTGGCAGACATAAAAAGCAATAATAAAACAACCATAATGGTGTTTAATAAAATTGATGCTTTCAAACATTTAACTATTGATGAAGACGATTTAATTACTGAAAAAACCAAAAAGCATTTCACTTTAGAAGAATGGAAAACCACCTGTATGAACAATGTAGGTAAGGAAAAAGCGATTTTTATTTCAGCAACTAACAAAGAAAATTTTGAAGAATTTAGAGAACGTGTTTACGAAGCCGTTCGAGAAATTCACATTTCAAGATTCCCCTATAATAAATTCNTATATCCGGATTTTAAAGACGCAATCGAAAAAGATGAGGATTAATTATTGCTTTTTCTTGTACAAAGGAACTGCCGAACAAGCTTCTCCATACATTATGCTTTTTGCGTAGGGTTGTAAAAATTGAGCAACGGCAACATAAGCGCTAATTGGAACGGGTTTTTTAGAACATCCTTTTATAATGACCGACTTATTTTCATATTTAGAATAATCAACATTAGGAAGGATTTCTTGGTACAATAAAGTTTCTAAATCTTGTAAATTACCATCAACAATTTTTTTTGCAAAAGGCGCTAGATGAACTGTGACTAAAACGGAAGCCCAGGCGGGCAAAATGGAATCAGTACTACAAAAAATAGCAACAAAGTTATCTTGATATTTGGCCCAATCGTGTTGTTTTAAATGCTCTCGAAAATCTTTTTCTTTCAAAATAAATCCATCGGAAAGCCACTGTGAAATGTCAATTTGCTCTCGAATTCCCATTGGATAATACTCTTCCAAATCGAAAACTTCCAGCGAACTATTGGCAACTTTATTTATGATTTCATCCATTATTTTGTCTTTAAGTCAAATGTCTAAAGTCAGCTCCCTTTCGACTTTAAGACTTTTGACGTTATGACAATGTTTTTACAACATCCCCAATTCTAATTTAGCTTCCTCGCTCATTAAATCTTTGCTCCATGGCGGGTCAAATGTGATTTCAACTTCACACGATTTAACGGCATCAATGGTTTGCACTTTTTCCTCCACTTCGCGAGGTAATGACTCTGCAACAGGACAGTTCGGCGAAGTTAATGTCATTAATATTTTTACCTCATTGTCTTCGTTAATCATCACGTCATAGATAAGTCCTAACTCATAAATATCAACTGGAATTTCCGGATCGTAAATCCCTTTTAATTTTTTTACTACGTCATCTCCTAAGTTAATTGTATCGTTAAATTCTTTCATGTTTTTTTATTTTTATTTTTCTCCATATAAGGCAATTATGATCATTTAATTTTTTGCGTCAAATGCCAAGGCATACATTTTTATATTTTTTATCATTGAAACCAATCCATTCGCGCGCGTTGGTGATAAATGTTCTTTTAATCCTATTTCATCTATAAAATCCAAGTCGGCAGCTAAAATATCGGCAGCTTTTTGATTGGAAAAAGCACGAATTAAAATGGCAATAATCCCTTTGGTTAAAATCGCATCGCTATCGGCAGTAAAAACAATTACAGAATCATTTTGGTCTCCTTTTAGCCATACTTTCGATTGACAACCCTTGATAATATTGTCTTCCGTTTTAAATTCTTCTTTTATTAAAGGCAACTTTTTTCCTAATTCGATGATGTATTCGTAGCGCTCCATCCAATCGTCAAACAGGGAAAATTCATCTACAATTTCGTCTTGTATTGCTTTTATTGTCATTCTTCTAGTTTAAATAATAAATTTACAATTTCAACTACTCTTTTTATTTCCATTGGTGGAAACCCATGATCAAAATCGGAAGTTTGATACGTTTTTCCTTTATAAATTATCTTTAAATTGGCAATTGCTGCGCCATCATAAAATCGCTTTTCGGTTGGCGCTTTCAAATTTGGTAAATTTTCAAAATCAACTTTATTTATTTCTTGCATAATTAAGTTCCAATCAACTTCAGAAACTTTCTGAACATTTGGATTTTCAATACCGTTTCTATCTTTTGTAGAAGAAATTGTTGCGTTCTTTAATACCAATTTTTGATAAAACCCTCTAGTGTTTGCTTCATATTGGATTTCGATGTCTTTCGTTTTTACATTGTTTCCAACAGCTTTTTTCTGGCTATTACAACTTCCCAAAACAAATAAAAATATTGATAATAATGATCCTATTCTCATATAATTTATTTTTATGATAGCATTAATTTTGCTCTTTTTACACCTTCTACAAAGATATCAATTTCTTCTTTAGTATTGTAAAATGCAAATGAGGCGCGAATCGTTCCTGGAATTTTGAAAAAATCCATTATCGGTTGCGCACAATGATGTCCCGTTCGAACCGCTATCCCTAATTTGTCAATTATCGTACCAATATCATACGGATGTATCCCTTCAATGTTAAATGAAATTACAGACGTTTTTTCTTTGGCGGTCCCATAAATTTTCAATCCTTCAATTTCTAAAAGTCTTTTGGTACCGTAGTCTAACAATTCTTTTTCTTGAATTTGGATGTTTTCAAAACCTACTTGATTCATATAATCAACAGCTGTTCCAAGTACAATTCCTCCTGCGATATTTGGTGTTCCAGCTTCAAATTTATGAGGCAATTCGGCATAGGTTGTTTTCTCGAATGTCACTTCCTTTATCATTTCGCCGCCCCCTTGATACGGCGGTAATTTGTTCAGCCAAACTTCTTTTCCGAATAAAATTCCCGTTCCTGTTGGCCCACATATTTTATGTCCCGAAAAAACATAAAAATCACAATCTAATTCTTGAACATCTGGTTTCAAATGCGGAACCGCCTGTGCACCATCAATCAAAATTGCAGCTCCAAATTCATGGGCTTTATCAATCATGTATTTAATAGGATTGACTGTTCCTAATGCATTCGAAATATGGTTTACAGTTACAATTTTCGTTTTATTGGAAAGTAATTTATCAAATTCTGCCATTTTCAATTCGCCATTTTCATTCATTGGAATTACCCGCAAAATAGCGCCCGTTTTTTCACACAACATTTGCCAAGGGACAATATTAGAATGGTGTTCTAGTGCCGAAACCAAAACCTCATCACCCGATTTTAAAAGCGAAGCAAAACCATTGGTGACCAAATTAATTCCGTGTGTTGTTCCAGAAGTAAAAAGCACTTCATGAGCAAATTTCGCATTAATATGTTGTTGGATTTTTCCTCTTGAAACCTCATAAGCATCTGTCGCCAATTGACTCAACGTATGAACACCTCGGTGAATATTGGCATTAATTTCCTGGTAATATTTTGAAATAGCATCAATCACCACCTGCGGTTTTTGCGAAGTAGCGCCATTATCAAAATAGACTAATGGTTTCCCGTTTACCTTTTGAGAAAGAATAGGAAAATCGGCTCTGATTTTTTGAAGGTCTAACATTTATTTGTTTTTATTTTTTTATTATTAAAGTCAAAAGACATTAAATAACTACAAATCAAATCCCATTTTTACACCCAATCGTGTAGCTATAATTTTAGTGATTCGTTGCTTCAATTCTGGAATTTTGATGCTTTCAATTACTGCATTTGAAAACGCATACATCAATAATGCTTTGGCTTCTTTCTTAGGAATTCCTCGCTGTTGCATATAAAACATAGCGGTTTCATCAAGCTGGCCAATGGTGCACCCGTGAGAACATTTTACATCGTCGGCAAAAATCTCTAATTGTGGTTTGGCATTAATGGTGGCTTTATCGCTCAATAAAATATTGTTGCTTTTTTGGAAAGCATTGGTTTTTTGGGCTTCTCTTTCCACATAAATTTTACCATTAAAAACTCCAGTGGCACGATCAGAAAAAATCCCTTTATAATCTTGGTGGCTTTCACAATTTGGCGTCGAGTGTTGTACCAAAGTATAATGATCAACATGTTGCTTGTCGCCAATGATAGTAATTCCATTTAAATTACTTACAATATGTTCTCCAAAATGATAAAAATTAAGGTTGTTTCTCGTCAAGTTCCCCCCAAATGAGAAGGTGTTTACCGAAACATTGGTTTCTTGTTTTTGAGAAACATAAGTGTTATCAATTAGGTTGGCTTCAAGGTTGTCATTTTGGATTTTATAGTAATCAACAATGGCTCTTTTTTGTGCAAAAATTTCGGTTACAGAATTGGTTAAACCCGGTCCCGACTCAATTCGGGATTCAATCAAACTTTGATGTCTTTCGATGATTTGAACGTGAGAATTTTCTCCAACTACAACCAAATTTCTTGGTTGAACCAAAAGTGCCGCTTCGCTTCCTGTCGAGAAGTACATAATTTCAATAGGCTTGTCAACGACTTTGCTTTTTGGAATATTGATATACGCCCCTTCATTGGCGAAAGCCGTATTTAAAGAAGTTAAACTTTCATCTAAATTGGCAATTTTATTGAAATAATTGTCAATTACCATTTTGTATTTCGGCTTGTTTAAAGCTGATGACATTAGGCAAATATCTAGTCCGTCGTGTGTTGTTGCCGATAAAAATGAACTGAAAACGCCATCAATAAACACAAGTTTATAAGTGTCAATTTCATGTAAAAAGTATTTTTTTAAATCGGCAAATTCTAATGTATTTTCGTTTTTTGGAAATACAGAAAAGTCGTTTTTTAAAATCGAATTTAGCGATGTATATTTCCAAGATTCCTCTTTTTTAGTTGGGAAACCTTTATTTTCAAAGTTTTTTATAGCCGAAGTACGCAACTCGTGTAAATCAGAATTTACATCAATTCGCTCTTCAAAAGCCATAAAAGACGACAGTAATTTTTCTTTTAATTCCATTTTATTTATTGTTTAAAGTTTAAGGTTTAAAAGTTTAAAGTTGTTTCGCCNGCAACTTTAAACTTTAAACTTTAAACAAATTTTATGCTTCTTGTTCATTTTTAANCCANTCGTANCCTTTTTCTTCTAATTCTAATGCCAATGAAGCATCCCCAGATTTCACTATTTTTCCATTGTATAAAACGTGAACAAAATCCGGAACGATATAATCTAGAAGTCTTTGGTAATGTGTAATTACAATGATTGCATTTTTGTCACTTTTCAATTTGTTTACACCATTGGCAACAATTCGAAGGGCATCAATATCTAATCCCGAATCGGTTTCATCAAGAATAGCCAATTTCGGTTCTAACATGGCCATTTGGAAAATCTCATTTCTTTTTTTCTCTCCTCCAGAAAATCCTTCGTTTAAAGAACGGGACAAAAATTTACGATCAATTTCCAATAATTCCGATTTCTCACGAATGACTTTCAGCATTTCATTAGCGGGCATTTCCTCTAATTTATTTGCTTTGCGAGTTTCGTTGATGGCCGTTCTAATAAAGTTAGTCACCGAAACTCCTGGGATTTCCACAGGATATTGAAAGGAAAGAAAAACGCCTTTATGCGCTCTTTCTTCAGGAGCTAATTCAGCAATATCTTCTCCTTCTAAAAATATTTCTCCTTCAGTTACTTCGTAATTTTCGTTTCCTGCAATAATTGCTGAAAGCGTACTTTTACCAGCACCATTTGGACCCATTATTGCGTGGATTTCTCCCGCTTTCACTTCAAGGTTAATTCCTTTTAATATTTCTTTATCGCCAATAGAGGCGTGTAAATTTTTTATTGATAACATTTTTTTTCTTTGTTTAAAATTTAAAGTTCTCTTGTTACTGAAACTTGGTGCCTTTAAAATCTTTCTTGTTTAAATATGATATAAAATTATTTTCAAATTATCCTTACCCTACCGAACCTTCAAGTGAAATCTCCAACAACTTTTGCGCTTCAACAGCAAACTCCATTGGCAACTTATTCAAAACGTCTTTACTGAAACCATTCACGATTAATGCGATGGCTTTTTCGGTTGGAATTCCGCGTTGGTTGCAATAAAAAACTTGGTCTTCACCAATTTTACTAGTTGTAGCTTCATGTTCTATTTTGGCCGAGGTGTTTTTACTTTCGATGTACGGAAAGGTGTGTGCGCCACAATTATTTCCCATTAATAACGAATCACATTGAGAGAAATTCCTTGCATTGTCTGCGCCAGAACCAATTTTCACCAAACCTCTGTAACTATTTTGTGATTTTCCTGCCGAAATTCCTTTGGAAATAATGGTCGATTTGGTGTTTTTACCTATATGAATCATTTTCGTTCCCGTATCGGCTTGTTGAAAATTATTAGTCACAGCAATCGAATAAAATTCTCCAACGGAATTGTCTCCTTTTAAAACTACTGAGGGATATTTCCAAGTAATTGCTGATCCTGTTTCAACTTGTGTCCAAGAGATTTTTGCNTTTTTCTCACAAATTCCTCTTTTGGTTACAAAATTGAAAACCCCACCTTTGCCTTCTTTATTTCCTGGATACCAGTTTTGAACAGTAGAATATTTTATTTCGGCATCGTCCATTGCTATTAATTCTACAACCGCTGCGTGCAATTGATTTTCATCACGACTAGGTGCGGTACATCCTTCAAGATAAGATACATAACTTCCTTCGTCTGCTATTAACAATGTTCTTTCAAATTGTCCCGTTCCTGCTTGATTGATTCGAAAATAGGTTGAAAGTTCCATTGGGCAACGAACTCCTTTTGGAATATAACAAAACGACCCATCTGAGAAAACAGCCGAATTTAAAGCCGCATAAAAGTTGTCTTTTTGAGGAACAACCGTTCCTAAATATTTTTGAACTAGTTTTGGATATTCTCGAATTGCTTCAGAAATACTCATGAAAATAATACCTTTTTCGGCTAACGTTTTCTTGAAAGTTGTTGCTACTGAAACCGAATCAACCACGATATCCATCGCCACATTGTTCATCATTTTTTGTTCATCAACGGAAATTCCCAACTTTTTGTACATTTCTAAAAGTTCTGGATCTACATCGTCTAACGTTTTATTTGTATCTACCGCTTTTGGTGCCGAATAATAAGATATCGCTTGAAAATCTGGTTTTGTATAATGCACATTTGCCCATTCGGGTTCAATCATTTCTTGCCAAGCGCGAAAAGCTTCAATACGCCAATCGGTCATCCATTGTGGCTCTTCTTTTTTGTGGGAAATGGCACGAACAATGTCTTCATTTAAACCAATAGGAAAAGTTTCCGATTTTAAATCGGTGTAAAATCCATATTCGTATTCTTTTGTTTCAAGCTCAATTTTTAAATCGTCTTCGGTATATTTACTCATTTAATTTATGATTTAAAGCGAGAATGATTCCCCACAACCGCAAGTCCTACTTGCATTTGGATTATTAAAAACAAATCCTTTTCCGTTTAATCCGCCTGAAAATTCTAAAATAGTCCCTGCCAAATACAAAAACGATTTTTTTTCAACTGCAATTCGAACGTTATTTACCTCAAAAACTTTATCGGTTTCGCCAATTTCTTTGTCAAATTTTAATTCATAGGACAATCCTGAACAACCGCCACTTTTTACACCAACACGAACATAATCAAAGGCTGCGTCAAAACCATCGTCGTTCATCATGTCGACAATTTTTTTACTCGCTGTATCTGAAACTTGTATCATTTATTGATTTATTTTGAAAATTAAACCCTAGGAAAATTCCTTATTTTGATTTTGTCTAAATAAAGGGCAAAGATATTACATTAAAATGTTTTTCTCCAATTACTTCAATACTTTTTAACGAAATTTTTTATATAAAAATTAGATTTTCATCGGAATAAAGCCATTGTTATTTCATAAATTGCAACACAAAATAAATTAAAGAACAAAAAATATGAGATTATATCCCATTGAATCTGGAAATTTTAAGTTAGACGGAGGCGCAATGTTTGGTGTAGTTCCAAAAACAATTTGGAATAAAACCAATCCTGCCGATGAAAATAACCTAATCGATATTGCCGCAAGGTGTTTATTAATTGAAGAGGGCGATCGCTTAATTTTGATCGATACGGGAATGGGAAACAAACAATCGGAGAAATTTTTTAGCTATTATTCTCTTTGGGGAACGCATTCTATTGATAAATCTTTAGCAAAATATGGTTTTCACAGAGAGGATATTACCGATGTTTTCATTACGCACTTGCATTTTGATCATTGTGGGGGAAGTGTAAATTGGAATTCCGACAAAACGGGATATGAAATTGCTTTTAAAAACGCAAAATATTGGACTAATGAAAATCATTGGGAATGGGCAACTAAGCCAAATTCTCGAGAAAAAGCGTCTTTTTTACATGAAAATATTATTCCAATTCAAGAAAGCGGTCAGTTGAATTTTATTCAAAAAATAGAAGGTGATTTTCTCGAAAATTCAGAGCTTGGATTTGGAATTTTCTTTGCCGATGGTCACACTGAAAAACAAATGCTCCCTCACATAAAATACCAAGATAAAACGATTGTTTTTTGCGCTGATTTATTGGCTACAGCCGGGCACATTNCAATTCCTTATGTAATGGGATACGACACAAGACCCCTGTTAACATTAGACGAAAAGGCTAAGTTTATGAATGCTGCCGCAGATAATAATTACTATTTATTTTTAGAGCACGATGCCCATAATGAAATTATAACTGTCGAAAAGACAGAAAAAGGGGTACGATTAAAAGAGGTGTTTTCTTGTAATGACATCTTAAAATAGTGTTAATCAATATCGTAAAATTGAATATCTTAAAGTATTTTTGAATCGAAATTTTAATAAAAACCAACATGAAATTATTTAAATTAACTTATTTATCGCTAATTGCCGCAGTAACTTTGTCGCTTTCAGCAAATGCACAAACGACAGAAAAAGTTGCAGTTGCAAAAAAGGGAACTTTAACAGAAAATGAGCTGAAAAGATGGAGTCATCTGGATTTAGACAAAGACAGCATCCCAGGAATGAGCGTTGATAAAGTTTATTCTGAATTACTAAAAGGAAAAACATCCACTACTGTTATTGTAGGAATTTTAGATTCAGGCGTAGATATTGAACACGAAGATTTAAAATCGGTGATTTGGACTAACAAAAAAGAAATCCCCGGAAATAAAATTGATGACGATAAAAATGGCTATGTTGATGACGTTCATGGATGGAATTTTTTAGGAAATAGTACCAAAGAAAATTACGAATACGAGAGAATTATCAACAACAAAAAACTAGTTGATGAGGCTACCTATCTAAAAGCCAAAGCAATCAATGATAAAAAAATTGAAGAAGCAAATCAAACTAAATTTCAAATTGAACTTGCTTTAAATGGAACTAAAAAAGCAGATGATATACTAACAAAATTATTAGGAAAACCAACCTATACAGCAGAAGAATTAGACGCAATTGATTCTAAAGATCCTGAGGTAGTACAAAGTAAAACTATAATGAAACAAATGCTTGCCTATGGATTGAGCGTTGCCAATTTGAAAAAAGAAATTGAGAAAGAATTAGAACCTTATGTTAAAGTTCAAACTGGTGAAAATTTAAAAACCAATTATAGAAAAATTGTAGGTGATAATCCCGATGATATTAAAGATACTAAATACGGTGACAATAATGTGATGGGGCCAGACAAAGAAGAAATTCTTCACGGAACGCACGTTGCAGGAATTGTGGCACAAGTGAGAAATAACAAAATTGGTGGCGATGGAATTGCTAATAACGTTCAAATACTTACTGTTCGTGCGGTTCCTGATGGAGACGAGTATGATAAAGATATTGCACTAGGAATTCGATATGCAGTGGATAACGGTGCAAAAGTAATAAATGGAAGTTTCGGAAAAGCATTTTCTCCACATAAACAATGGGTTTACGACGCTATTAAATATGCTGAATCTAAAGACGTGCTTATCGTTCATGCTGCCGGAAATGACGCTAAAGACATCGATAAAAAAGATAATTTTCCAAACGATTCTGACGATAAAGTAACAGAATTTGCAGATAATATGATCACTATTGGTGCATTGAATTATGAATATGGAACCAATGTAGTTGCCGATTTCTCTAATTATGGAAAATTAAATGTGGATGTATTTGCACCTGGAGTAAAAATATATGCTTCTACACCAAACGATACGTACCAGTTTTTACAAGGAACTTCAATGGCGGCGCCAAATGTTGCTGGAGTTGCTGCTTTAATTCGTTCGTATTATCCTACATTAACTGCTAAACAAGTAAAACACATTTTGATGGATTCTGGGACAGCAATTAAAACAAGTGTGGCTGTTGGAGGCGATCCAGATAAAAGTCGTTTGTTTTCTGTTTTATCACAATCTGGAAAAATGGCAAACGCATATAACGCAATGGTTATGGCTGAAAAATTAGCTAAAAAACCAGCTCCAGTAAAAATAAAAGGATAAAAAATAATTCAACTTACTAGTAAGCTTGCAGAAATTTTTATATTTCGGCAAGCTTATTTTTTAATATTAATTTCACTATTCCCCTATGAAAAAATTAATTTTGATTTTGCTACTAATGATAAATGTTGGAGTGGTCGTTTCCCAAAACACTAACTATTGGCAACAAAAAGCAGACTACAAAATGGAAGTTACCCTAGATGTAAAAACCTATTTGTATAAAGGAAAACAAGAATTAGTTTACTCCAATAATTCCAATGATACCCTGAAAAAAGTATATTATCATTTGTTCAATAACGCTTTTCAGCCTGGAAGTGAAATGGATATAAGATTGCAGAATATCAAAGATCCTGATGCTAGAATGGTAACTAAAGTGAAAGTGGGTGATAAAGAAGTGAAAGAAAGTAGAATAAAAAGCCTGAAGCCAAATGAAATTGGGTTTTTACATGTTTCCAATTTCAAACAAGATGGCGTTGCTGCTTCAGCTAAAGAAGTAGAAACTATTCTAGAAGTGACCTTGGCGAAAGCGGTTTTGCCTGGTCAAAAAACAACATTCAATTTAGATTTTGAAGGACAAGTGCCTGTTCAAATACGTCGTTCGGGACGAAATAATAAAGAGGGCGTGGAACTTTCAATGGCACAATGGTATCCAAAAATTGCCGAATTTGATTTTGAAGGATGGCATGCAGACCCATACATTGCTAGGGAATTTCATGGGGTTTGGGGAAATTTTGATGTAAAAATTACCATTGATAAAGACTGTATTTTAGGAGGTTCCGGGTATTTACAAAACAATAACGAAATTGGTCACGGCTATCAAGATGGAGGTGTAAATGTAGTTTACCCAAAGAAAACGAAAACGCTAACTTGGCATTTTATAGCGCCAAATGTGCACGATTTTACTTGGGCCGCCGACAAAAATTATCTTCATGATATTGTAAAAGGGCCTAACAATGTTGATTTGCATTTCTTATATAAAAACACGCCTTCGGTAATAGAAAATTGGAAAAAACTAGAGCCTTTAATGATCAAGATTATGGACATTTATAACAAAACCGTTGGAGATTATCCCTACAAGCAATATTCCTTTATTCAAGGTGGCGATGGCGGAATGGAATATGCAATGTGTGCTTTAATCCTTGGAAACGGAACGGCAGAAGGAATGCTAAAAAGTGCGCCTCATGAATTGGGACATTCTTGGTTCCAACATATTTTAGCAACAAATGAAAGTAAACATCCATGGATGGATGAAGGGTTTACAAGCTATATCGAATATTTAGCCCTAAATGAAATTGCTTCTGAAAAAAAAGAAAATCCGTTCGAAGGCTTCTATTTATCGTATAATAAATTAGTAGAATCTNGAAAGGAACAGCCGCTAAGTACCCACGGAGACCATTTTGATGAAAACAGATTGTATTCAACTTCCTCCTACTACAAAGGCGGTATTTTCTTGTCACAATTAGAATATTTAATTGGAAAAGAAAATGTGTCGAAAACCCTAAAACGATTTTTTCAAGAATTCAAGTTCAAACATCCAACTCCAAATGATATCAAAAGAACTGCAGAGCGAGTTTCGGGAGCGGAATTGGATTGGTATTTAACCGATTGGACGCTGACTACTAACACCATTGATTACGGAATAAAATCGGTGATTGAAGAAGGTGATGCTACAATAATTAATTTAGAAAGAATAGGTAGAATGCCAATGCCAATAGATCTTGAGGTAGAATATTTAGATGGATTGAAAGAAACATTTTATGTACCGTTGCGATTGATGAGTTTCGTAAAAGACAATCCATCCCGAAGCGATGGGACTGCGTTGAAAAGAACAATTTTAAACGATTGGGCTTGGGGAAATCCAAATTATCAATTTAAAATTGCAGCTACTAAAAACAGTATAAAAAGAATCAAAATTGATCCAAGCGGGTTGATGGCCGATGTGAAAAAAGACAACAATAACTATGAATTGAAATAATTATATTTCTATTTGTTTAGCATTTTATATCTTTGATTTCAAATAACCAACATGCAACTACCTTCAAATAAAAAAATCTACTTTGCATCCGACCAACATTTTGGTGCGCCAACTGCTGAATTGAGTTTTCCTAGAGAACAAAAATTTGTGGCGTGGCTTGACGAAATTAAAGGTGATGCGGAAGCCCTATTTTTATTAGGAGATCTTTTCGATTTTTGGTTTGAATATAAGACAGTTGTGCCAAAAGGATTTGTTCGTATTTTAGGTAAATTGGCCGAAATTCGCGACAGCGGTATCCCTATCTATTTCTTTGTTGGAAACCATGATTTATGGATGAAAGACTACTTTAAAAAGGAACTCAATATCCCTGTTTACCACGATAATAAAGAATTTACTTTTGGCGAAAAAACATTCCTAATTGGCCATGGCGACGGAAAAGGACCTGGCGACAAAGGCTATAAAAGAATGAAACGCGTTTTTACCAATTCCTTTTCAGAAGCTTTATTCCGATGGATCCACCCGGATATCGGCATGAAATTAGGTCAATACCTGTCCGTAAAAAACAAACTGATTTCTGGTGATGAAGACGTGAAATTTTTGGGCGAAGAAAACGAATGGTTGGTGCTATATTCTAAAAGAAAACTAGAAACAAAACACTACAATTATTTGGTTTTTGGTCACCGTCATTTACCTATGAAAATTACCGTTGGTGAAAACTCCGAATATATAAATTTAGGAGATTGGATTGGTTATTTTACCTACGGTGTTTTCGATGGGGAAAATTTAGAGATTAAGAAGTTTGAAACCAAATAAATCAAGGTAAAAATGGGAACTGCCGTTAGCAGCCATCCTACAAAACCACAAAGCAATTCAAATGAAAGTTGCGAAAGTGTCCCAAAAAAACTATCCATAAAAGAGGCGATAATTTCTTGAGCCGAATGATTGGATTGCGGAATTGAAAAAATATTCTCTCCAATATTGATGAAAGGAATGATCAATACAATTTGCAGAGGCCACGCAAAATAACTAATTACAATCATTATTGGTAAATTCAGTTTTCGTTTTAATGAAAGTGCGGTTAACAAAAAAGTACTTACTCCGAGAATTGGTATAATGGAGATTAATATTGAAACGAGAAGGCTTTGCGTTATTTGAATTGGAGTTAAACCTTGTTTAAAAAGCGCGCTTATTGTTGATTTTAAAGCGCTTGTATTCCCTATTTTACTGGTTTTCATCGATGTCTTTTTGCAAGTCTAATTTTCTAAATGTTGGCGAAGCAAAGCCGGTAAAAACTACAATAATTAAGGTCATCGTGCCTCCAAAAACTACCGAAGTTACTGTTCCCATTAGCTTCGCTGTTAATCCGCTTTCAAAAGCCCCAAGTTCATTTGAGGAGCCTACAAAAATGGAATTCACCGCTGCAACCCTTCCTCGCATGTGATCAGGCGTTTTCAATTGTAGTATAGTTTGTCGAATAACTACCGAAACTCCGTCCACGACGCCACTTAAAAACAATGCCGCAACCGACAACCAAAATAGAGTTGAAAGTCCAAAAACGATGATGCAAATTCCAAAGGCAAATATGGAAAATAACAGCTTCATCCCCGCATTTTTATTCAATGGAACATAGGCAGAAATAAACATCGTGATAAAAGCGCCTAAAGCGGGAGCAGCTCTTAAAACACCAAACCCTTCGGGACCCACTTTCAAAATATCTTGAGCGTAAATGGGTAATAACGCAACGGCTCCACCAAATAATACAGCAACCATATCTAACGATAATGCCCCAAGAATGGTTTTATTGTTATAAACAAATTTCAAGCCTTCTTTAAGACTTTGCATTATGGNTTCGCCAATTTTTGGATTTAAAATGGGCTTAGTGCTTATTTGACTCAACGCAATTAATGCTAAAAAGGAACATCCTAAAACGGATAACATCGACCCGTGAACGCCAATTATAATAATAGAAAACCCTGCAACTGCGGGGCCCAAAACGGAACTAATTTGCCATACTGAACTGCTCCAAGTTGCGGCGTTTGAGTAGAGATTTTTTGGGACAATTAAGGACAATAAAGAGAAAATAGTTGGACCTAAAAAAGCCCGAAAAATTCCGCCAAGGAACACTAAAAAGTAAATTGAATACAAAATTGTTTTGGCTGATAAATTGCATCTAAAAGGTTCCCAAGTCAATAAAAAAAGGCCTAAACTAATTACTAAAAACCCAATTATGCATTTAAATAACAACCCCTTTTTTTCGTTTTGATCGACAAAATGACCCGCAAATAAAGCCATCAAAATAGCAGGAACGACTTCCATTAATCCTACAATTCCTAACGAAAGGGCGCTTTTGGTCAAGCTATAAACTTCCCATTCAATTACAATAAACTGCATGGACCAAGAAAAAACCATAATAAAACGAAGCAATAAGAAAATATTGAATTCTCTTATTCTCAACGCTGCATAGGGATCGTTTTTTGCCATTTATTATTCGTTATTTTAATGTCTCTCAATCGTAATTGAATAGAAACGTTGCTATTCCACTCGTTTTCGTCTATGCAATAAGCTGCATCGAAAGGCTTTTTATTGGATACTAAATCTATTTTATTCCCCATTCCAAAACCAATTGCGGCAATTCCCTCAGTCCCGAATCCCGAAGTTTCGGGACGGGATTGCTTTACAAATAGTTTTAAGTGCGATTGATCGGCGCCCATTAATTTTGGAAAACCAGTATCGTAAATATTTTTAGACATAAAAATGGGCGTCATATTCAAAGGCCCAAAAGGTTCAAATTGATTGATAATTCGAAGAAATTTTGAGGTAATTTGTTGAAAATCAATTTCTAAATCTATGGCAATTTCAGGTAATAACAGTTCTGGATCAATGGTTTCTGAAACTACTTTTTCAAATGCTTGTTTGAAAGCTACGTAGTTTTCTTCTTTTAATGTCAATCCCGCTGCATACCTATGTCCGCCAAATTGTTCCAAATGTTCCGCACAAGCTTCAAGCGAATTATAAACATCAAATCCTTTTACAGAACGTGCCGAAGCCGCTAATTTATCGCCGCTTTTAGTAAAAACCAATGTTGGTCGATAATAGGTTTCTATCAATCTTGAGGCCACAATTCCTATTACTCCTTTATGCCAATTTTCTTGATAAACAACGGTTGTAAAACCCTCGGTTTCGTTATTTTGTTCTATTTGCGAAAGCGCTTCAATGGTAATTTGTTTGTCCAATTCCTTTCGGTCAGAATTATTTTTTTCAATTTCTGAGGCAAATTGTTGGGCTTGCTCAAAATCAAATTCTGATAATAATTCCACCGCCTGATTTCCGTGTTTGATTCTTCCCGCCGCATTAATTCTAGGCGCAATTATAAATACAACATCAGTAATATCAAGGACTTGTTTTTTTATTTGATACGTAAGCGCTTTAATTCCTGGTCTTGGATCTGAGTTAATTACTTGTAATCCAAAATAAGCCAGCACTCGATTTTCACCTGTCATTGGAACAATATCGGCTGCAATTGCGGTGGCCACCAAATCAAGATATTGAGTTAAATCTTCAATGGTTTGATTTCTGTTTTTGCCTAACGCTTGAATCAATTTGAATCCAATTCCACAGCCACACAATTCATCGTAAGGATAATTACAATCGTCTCTTTTTGGGTCTAAAACGGCTACTGCATCTGGCAGAAATTCTCCTGGTCGGTGGTGATCACAAATGATGAAATCGATGTTTCTCTCTTTGGCATAAGCCACATGATCAATCGATTTTATGCCACAATCTAAGGCAATAATTAGTGAAAAATCATTGTCGTCTGCGTAGTCAATTCCTTTGAAAGAAATTCCGTATCCTTCGTCGTAACGATCTGGAATATAAGTAGCTACATCGGGATAATACGATTTTAAATAGGAGGATACCAATGAAACTGCAGTAGTGCCATCAACATCATAATCGCCAAAAACGAGAATTTTTTCTTGTTTGGCTATAGCCAATTCAATTCTTGCAACGGCTTTATCCATGTCTTTCATCAGATACGGATCGTGCAAATGTTCCAATTGAGGTCGGAAAAAATCTTTCGCAGCGTCATAGGTTTCGATGCCGCGTTGCACCAAAAGTGTGGACACATAATCTTCAATATTAAGGGCATTGGCAAGTTCGGTAACTTTTTGGGAATCGGGTTTTGGTTTTATTTTCCAGCGCATAGTGTTATTTTGATTGGTTTATATTATAATTTACTTCGTCGACTTTCCGCCTAAAATTACTACAATTTCCCCTTTTGGTGGTTTGTTTTCGAAATGAGTAAGCACCTCCCGAACAGTTCCTCGAACATTTTCTTCGTGTAATTTTGACAATTCTCTGGAAACGCAAATTGGTCGGTCTTCGCCAAAATAAGTTATAAATTCGATTAAGGTTTTCACTAATTTATGAGGGGAAACGTATAAAATCATCGTTCGAGTTTCTTCGGCTAAAGCCAAATATCGCGATTGTTTTCCTTTTTTGTCAGGTAAAAATCCTTCAAAAACGAATTTATCATTTGGCAATCCGCTGTTGACTAATGCGGGTACAAATGCAGTTGCTCCGGGTAAACATTCAACCGTAATTCCGTTTTCAACACAAGCGCGCGTCAATAAAAATCCGGGGTCTGAAATTGCTGGGGTTCCTGCGTCAGAAATCAATGCCATCGTATCGCCCGCTTTCAATCTTGAAATTAAATTCTCAATTGTTTTGTGCTCGTTATGCATGTGATGGCTGTGCATGTAGGTGCCAATTTCAAAATGTTTCATTAATTTTCCACTGGTTCGGGTATCTTCTGCCAAAATTAAATCCACTTCTTTCAGCACTCGAATGGCACGAAAAGTCATGTCTTCCAGATTTCCAATAGGCGTGGGAACGATATATAATTTTGACATAAAAATAAATTAAATTCAACGGAATTGGGGAATCTAAATGTGAAATTAGTCGAATTTCTTTTCTACAATTTCCATAAATCGATCCACATATTCTTCTTTACCTTCCCAATTATCATAGTCTGGTTTAACCATGTCTTCAATGAAATTTTGGGCTTCTTCAAAAGTGTCAAAAGTGCTCAACTGAGAAACTACGCGGTTTAAGTCTTCACTGCTTCCGGCAAATAATTGTTTTTCAAATGCAATTCTGTCGTTCAATCCGAAAGTTATTGTTTTTGCAAAAGCTTCGTTGATACTTATTTCATTATCAAATTCAAAATTTGGAATTGCTTTTTCTTCCTCTTCCATTTCTTCTGAAGCTTCCATTTCAAAACCAGGATTGAAAATGGGCTCTTCGTCTTCTGTTTCTTCTTCATCGTCCGATTCTTCCTCAGTTTCTTCTTCAATTGGATCAAAAACGCGTTCAAAAACAGGCTCAGAACTAGATCCTAATAAATCTTCAAAGGAAATTTGTTTTGCTTCCGTTTTTGATTTTTTATCTTTTACTTCTTCCACATTGAAAAGCTCAAAATGAGGTTCGATTTCTTTTTCTTCTTCCGATTCCTCTTCTTCCTCCTCAGATTCTTCTATGTTTTCAAAAGTTTCCTCTTCGTCTTCGTCTTCATCCTCTTCTATTTCTTCTTCGGATTCTTCTTCTTCTTCATCAGAATCATCTACTTCTTCCTCTTCCAATTCTTCCTCGATTTCTTCTTCAACTAATTCCGGTTGGATTTCGATTTCTTCAGGGGCAACTTCAGCCGCTTCAAGTTCATTTTCCAAAGCAGCGTTTACTAATTCTTGAATGTTTGAATTTCCAATGGTTGGTTTTACATCCGAAAAGTTATCTTCAACAAATTTCAAAACCGACAATTTTTCATATAGTTTTTGAGTTTCTAAATGCAATTGCGNAAGATCTTCTTTGTTTTTTAACTTTAAAATTCGGTGTGCTATACTNATTAAATCAGCTTCCAACTTTTTTTTCATAACAATAGTATTATTTTGTGTGAGGTTGTTTCAGTTTAAAATGTCTTCTTTAATCTATTATTTAAGCAAAGGAAGAAGAAACCTTTGATAAAAATTTTCTACATTTGAATCGACGTAAAAGTATAAAATTTTCATATCGATTCGTTAGCGTTACAAAGTAATAAAAACTATTCATTTTAAGAGCAAGAAAAGTAAAAAAATGTTTCTCGAAAATACAGTAAATCAGAAAGAACAATTTGGATGGATTGAAGTCATCAGCGGATCAATGTTTTCCGGCAAAACGGAAGAACTTATTCGTAGATTGAAAAGAGCGCAATTTGCAAAGCAAAAAGTAGAAATTTTCAAACCTTCGGTGGATACTCGCTATCATAATGAAATGGTGGTTTCTCACGATGCAAATGAAATCCGTTCTACTCCGGTTCCCGCTGCTGCAAATATTGCAATATTGGCTCAAGGTTGTGATGTAATTGGAATTGACGAAGCGCAATTTTTTGATGATGAAATTGTGAAAATCTGTAATGATTTGGCAAATCAGGGGATTCGAGTAATTGTTGCTGGACTAGATATGGATTTTAAAGGAAACCCTTTTGGCCCAATGCCTGCCCTTATGGCAACCGCTGAATATGTTACAAAAGTACACGCCGTTTGTACAAGAACTGGGAATTTAGCCAATTATAGTTTTAGAAAAGCCGATGGAGATAGTTTAGTTTTGCTAGGGGAAACCGAAGAATACGAACCGTTGAGTCGTGCGGCCTATTTTTATGCGATGAAAGAAAATCAGGAAAGCAATAAGGCGTCAAAAAAACCAAAAACTAAATAACCACTATTGAGTTTAAACGCTGAAAATATTGCCCCAATTTTAGATGCCAATTGGTTTGGAATGTCAAATTCTAAGGAAATTTCTCATATTTCTATAGACAGCCGCTCGATGCAAAATGGCGTTGAAACTTTGTTTTTTGCATTGGTTGGTCCCAATAATAACGGTCACAATTACATTGCTGAATTAATTCAAAAAGGGGTTCAAAATTTTGTAGTAACCTCAATTCCAGAAAATTTAAACGCAAAGGCAAATTTTCTTGTGGTGAAAAATACACTAGAAGCACTTCAAAAATTTGCAGGTTATTACCGAAATTTATACCATTTCCCAATAATTGGAATCACAGGAAGCAACGGAAAAACAATTGTAAAAGAATGGCTNAATTTTCTTTTAAGTCCTGATTTTTCAATAATTAGAAGTCCGAAAAGCTATAATTCACAAGTGGGCGTTCCGCTATCAATAATTTCAATAAATGAAAATCACAACCTGGGGATTTTTGAGGCTGGTATTTCTACTACCAATGAAATGGGTAAGCTGGAGCAAATTATCAGACCAACAATTGGGATTTTAACTAATTTAGGTTCGGCTCATGACGAAGGATTTTCCAATTTTGAAGAAAAAATTAAAGAGAAAATAACGCTTTTTGCAAATGCTGAAATCTTAATTTATAAAAAAAATAAAGCGGTTGACGCATTTTTAAGTTCCAATTTAAAAACATTCACGTGGTCTTTCAACGACTCCGCTGCGGATGTGTTTATTTCGCAAAAATCACTTTCGGATAAAACACTAATCGAGGTAAATTATTTAAGCCAAAAATTTGATGTTGCCATTCCGTTTAAAGATGATGCTTCGATTGAAAATTCCATTAATTGTTTAATGGTTTTACTGTATTTAAAATACGAGATTTCGGTGATTCAAAGCCGATTGGAATTGCTTTATCCTGTGGAAATGAGACTCAAAGTAAAAACTGGAATTCATAATTGCACCCTTATTGACGACAGTTATAGTTCTGATTTTCAATCCTTAAAAATCGCTTTGGATTTTCTTGAAAGTCAAAAACAACATGTAAATAAAACGATCATTCTATCGGATATTTTTCAAAGCGGTTTGTCCAATGATGATTTGTATTCTAAGGTTTCAGAGTTAATTGTTTCCAATAAAATTAATCGTGTAATTGGCATTGGAGAGACCATTTCAGAATATAAAAACAAGTTCGAAAACTGCATTATCTATAAAAATACTGAAGCATTTATTGCTAATTTTAAAACTCTTAATTTTAGTAATGAAACCCTCTTAATTAAGGGTGCCAGACTATTTGAATTTGAAAAAATAGTTCATTTACTGGAAGAAAAAACCCATGAAACAGTTCTTGAAATCAATCTAAATGCCATTAGTCACAACTTAAATTATTACAAATCTAAGTTGGAACCAACCACTAAAATTATGGTGATGGTTAAAGCTTTTGGTTATGGAAATGGCGGTTTTGAAATTGCAAAATTATTGGAACACCAGCATGTAGATTATTTGGGAGTGGCTTTCGCCGATGAAGGAATTGCTCTTAAAAATGCTGGAATTAAGTTGCCAATTATGGTCTTAAATCCAGAAAACACCAGTTTTTCAGCTATTATCCAACACCATTTAGAGCCGGAAATTTATAGTTTGAAAGGCTTGAATTCCTTTTTACAAATAGCAAAAAACAATCCGTTAGAAAATTATCCTATTCATATAAAATTGGATACTGGAATGCACCGATTGGGATTTGAAGAAGAAAATATCGAGGCTTTGATTGCTATTTTAAAAGATACTAAATCGATAAAAGTGAAAAGTATTTTGTCTCACATGGCAACTAGCGATTCTATAGATAATCACAATTTTGCACTTTATCAAATTCAATTGTTTGAGAAGTTAGCTGCAAAAATTACATCAGAATTAGGTATAAACCCAATTCGTCATTTATTAAATACCTCTGGAATTAGTAATTTCCCCGAAGCGCAATTGGATATGGTTCGCCTTGGAATTGGATTGTATGGCGTTTCAAATAATCCTCAAGAACAACGATTTTTAGAAAACGTGGGGACATTAAAATCCATAATTTCACAGCTAAGAGTTATCAAAGAAAGGGAAAGCGTGGGCTACGGCAGACGATTTATAGCTCAAAAAAAGTCAATAATAGCTACAATTCCAATCGGTTATGCCGACGGGATTTCAAGACATTGGGGAAATGGAGTCGGATTTGTAACTATAAAAGGCCAAAAAGCTACGATTATAGGAAGTATTTGCATGGACATGTTGATGGCAGATGTTTCAGAAATAGATTGTCATGAAGGCGATGAAGTGGTTTTATTTGGTGAAAATCCAACGGTAAGTTTCATTGCTGAAAAATTAGGAACGATTTCCTATGAAATCCTAACTAGCATTTCCCAAAGAGTGAAACGAGTTTTTTATAGAGAATAATTAAACCCCATTTTTATGAAAATGATATCTGAATTTAAGGCCTTTGCTACAAAAGGCAACGTGATTGAATTAGCAATTGGGGTTGTTATTGGAGCGGCCTTTGGGAAAATTATCAGCTCTTTAATTGACGATGTGATCACACCGCTTATTTTAAAACCTGCTTTAGAGGCGGCAAAAATTACAGAAATCGATCAATTGGTAGCTTTTGGAGGAGTGAAATATGGCGTTTTTATTTCGTCATTAATTAATTTTATCATTGTTGCATTTGTTTTATTTTTGGTAATTAAAGCCGTGAATGTTTATAAAAAGAAAAACGGAATTGAAGATGATCAAGAAAAAAAAGGGCCTACACAAGAGGAATTACTAACAGAAATTCGAGATTTATTAAAAAAATAACCCTGCTACATTATATATTCTAATTTAAACCACGCCAAGAGCGTGGTTCTTTTTTGTTATAAATACAACAATTAGTGGTTTTTTGTTAAGCTTGTTATTTTGAAATGAAGATTATGTACTTTTGCAAAGCAAATTAATTAAAATTAAAAAATATGAAAATTGCAGTTGTAGGCGCTACAGGAATGGTTGGAGAAATTATGCTAAAAGTATTAGCAGAAAGAAATTTTCCTATGACTGAATTAATACCAGTAGCCTCTGAAAAATCTATTGGTAAAGAAGTAGAATTCAAAGGTAAATTCTATACTGTTGTTGGGTTGCAAACCGCAGTAGATAGGAAAGCCGATATCGCTTTATTTTCTGCTGGTGGCGATACTTCATTAGAATGGGCTCCAAAATTTGCTGCAGCTGGAACTACCGTAATTGACAATTCTTCGGCATGGAGAATGGATCCAACAAAAAAATTAATTGTCCCTGAGATTAATGCTTCAGAGCTAACAAAAGAAGATAAAATTATTGCAAATCCAAATTGCTCAACTATTCAAATGGTTCTTGTTTTGGCTCCTTTGCATAAAAAATACAATATAAAACGCGTCATCGTTTCCACTTACCAATCCATTACTGGAACCGGAGTTAAAGCGGTGCAACAATTGGAAAATGAATATGCTGGAGTTCAAGGCGAAATGGCTTATAAATACCCAATACACCGAAATGCAATTCCTCAATGTGATAGTTTTGAAGACAATGGCTACACCAAAGAGGAAATGAAATTAGTTCGTGAAACTAAAAAAATATTAAGCGATAACTCCATAAGCGTAACCGCAACGGCGGTTCGAGTGCCTATTGTTGGCGGACACAGCGAGGCGGTAAATGTGGAGTTTTCTAATCCTTTTGAGATAAATGAAGTGCGTTCTATTTTACAAAATACTGTCGGAGTAGTGGTTCAAGACAGCACCGACAATTTTAGTTATCCAATGCCCATTTATGCCGAGGGTAAAGATGCTGTATTTGTAGGTAGAATTCGTCGTGACGAAAGCCAAGACAACGCTTTAAATATGTGGATTGTAGCTGATAATTTAAGAAAAGGCGCGGCTACAAATACCGTTCAAATTGCAGAATACTTAATAGCAAATCATTTGGTTTAATGAAAGCTGTTGCCCCTAATAATTAAAATGCGAAAGTTGAAAAAGAATAAATTACTTATCCGTTTTTCTATAGTGATTGCAATATTGTTTTCAATATTGTTTCAATCATTTGACTCGTATGCGCATTTTGAAAAGGAAAAGGCCGAAACGGTTTGCCATCATAAAAGTTCGTCGAAACACCAAATCACCCACCAACACCATTCATTGGAACACTGTTTTGTGTGTGAATTTGCTTTTAGTTCGGCAGCACCATTTTCTGCTTTTGAATTTAAAATACCAAAAACAGTTTTTAAAACGCTGAGTCGTTTTTACTATTCTGACGTTGTTAAAACCCATACTAATAATTCAAATCTTCTTCGCGGCCCCCCTGTTTTTATTGTTTAATCTGAAATAAATTGGTTACACCTAACTGATTTAAAATTGAAATTACAACATAAAAAAACATAAAAATGAAGAAGATACTAATTGCCCTTTTCATAGGGTTTTCAGCATATATAAATGCACAAAACAAAATATCAGGAAAAATTACAGATAAAGATAATACCCCAAAAAAAGGGGTAAATATATTCGTTTCAGCGATACATAAAAGTTCAGAAACCGATGAAAACGGGACGTACTCAATTAACAATGTTCCCAATGGAATAATTAAAATAACCTATGCTTTACTGGGTTTTTCAACTCAAAATAAAACAATTCTTATCCAAAATGGAGAAAATAAAATAGATATAGTTTTAGAGCCTACGTTGTTTCAAATGGACGAAGTAATTGTGGCCACTTCCTTTCATAAATTACAATCACAAAATGTAATGAAAGTAGACCATGAAAGTATTAAATCATTACAACAAAAAGGAGCGGTTACCTTAATTGAAGGGCTTGAAACACTTCCTGGTATTTCTCAAATTTCAACCGGAGCTTCCATTGGAAAGCCTGTTATTCGGGGTTTAAGCGGTAATCGAGTTTTAGTTTATTCTCAAGGAGTTCGTCTTGAAAACCAGCAGTTTGGAGACGAACATGGGCTAGGGTTGAACGATGCCGGGGTGGAAAGTGTGGAAATTATTAAAGGTCCCGCTTCTTTGCTTTATGGATCGGATGCCTTGGGCGGCGTACTCTATTTTAACCCTGAAAAATTTGCAAAATCAAACACATTTGAAGGAGATTTCAGTCAAAAAATATTTTCAAATACACTAGGAAGCAAGACAACTTTGGGATCAAAAGCTTCTTCCGAAAATTGGAAATATTTAGTTCGAGGAAGCAATACTATTCATTCCGATTACAAAATTGCTGACGGAAATCGGGTGACTAATACAAGATATAATGAACCGGATTTAAAAACTGGAATTGGTTATAGCAATTCCGTTTTGTCTAGCGTTTTTAGATATAATTTCAATAAATTAGATTTAGGAATTCCTGAAAATGGAATTGCCGAACAAACTTCAAGCACGACTACCAAATACTCAAAACAAGCAGTCACCAATCATCTTTTGAGTTTAAATTCGACCTTATTTTTTAATACCTCTAAACTAGATATTGACCTGGGATTTATCTCCAATAACAGAAGCGAGTTTGAGAATAGTGATGTTGCAAATTTGAATATGAAACTGAATACTTTAAATTATAATTTGAAATACAACTTGCCAAAAGCAGGAAATTTAGAGTCTGTTTTTGGGATACAAGGTATGGCTCAAACCAATTTAAATTCTGGTGTTGAATACTTAATCCCTAATGCTCAAACCAATGATTTTGGGGTATTTGGCACCGCAAATTACGAATGGAATTCGAACGTTTTACAGGCGGGAATTCGTTTCGATAATAGAAATATTACCACTGAAAGCTATGGAATTTTAGGAGATGAAGGTTCATTTGAGGCTCTTTCAAAAAATTACAACAGCATTAATGGGTCGTTAGGTTACAAAACGAATTTAACTAACGAATTTACGTTGAGAGTTAATTTAGCTTCCGGTTTCCGAGCTCCAAATTTAGCAGAATTGACTTCCAATGGCGTTCATGAAGGTGCTAATCGATATGAAATTGGAAATAGTAATTTATCAACAGAGCAAAACCTACAAACGGATTTGAATTTAGAATATCAAAACAGCCATTTTGAGTTTTTTGCAAACGGGTTCTACAATAAAATCAATAATTATATTTATTTAAATCCATCGGCAATAACCATTGCGGGTTACGATGTGTTTAACTATTATCAAACTGATGCTGTATTATATGGTGGAGAATTTGGACTTCATTTTCACCCACACCCTTTAGACTGGCTTCATTTTGAGAGCAGTTTTGAAACGGTAACAGGTGAAAAGCAATCCCGAAGTCTCGGGAGTGATTTCTTGCCGTTAATTCCTGCCAACAATTGGAATAACACCTTGCGAGCAGAATTCAATATTAAAAAATGGGTGAAGGACGGCTTTGCAACATTGAACGTTTCCAATACTTTCGACCAAAAGAAAGTTAGCGGTTTTGAAACTAATTCAGACGGCTATACTTTGGTTAATTTGGGAATTGGAGGGCAAATTAACATTGGTAAAACCCATTTTAATTTTACTATTAATGGAAACAATCTGTTTAACAAAAGCTATATTGCCCATTTATCAAGATTAAAAAATGATGGCATTCCAAATATTGGAAGAAATATCGTTTTGGGAATCAATTTTAATTTATAAAAGAATTCATTGCAATTAAATGTATTTATTTTAAAAATAAACTCCCTATTTTTGTGTAAAACTAATCTCATATGAAAAAAATAATTTTAGTAATGGCGGTAACTACTTCCATTGCCACGTTTAGTCAAAATCAAAAAATGGAACCATTAGCCTACCCAGAAACAAAGAAAACAGCAACCGTTGATACTTATTTTGGTACTGAAGTTAATGATCCTTATCGATGGTTAGAAGACGACAAATCGGAAGAAACCGCCGCTTGGGTTAAAGAAGAAAACAAAGTAACATTTGATTATTTATCTAAAATTCCTTTTAGAAATAAGATCAAAGAAAGAATGGAAAAATTATGGAATTATGAAAAAATTTCTGCTCCATTCAAAGAAGGTGGTTACACTTATTTCTATAAAAACAATGGGCTTCAAAACCAATCGGTATTGTACAGAACCGATAAATCTGGAAAAGAAGAACTTTTTTTAGACCCTAATACTTTTTCAAAAGACGCCACTACTTCTCTTGACGGAGTGAGTTTTTCTAAAGATGGATCTAAGGTTGCGTATTCCATTTCTAAAGCAGGAAGTGATTGGAGAACGGTAATTTTTATAGATGCCAAAACAAAAAAAGAAATTGACACTCCCCTTATTGATGTAAAATTTAGCGGGCTCTCCTGGAAAGGAAACGATGGTATTTTTTATTCTAGTTATGAAAAACCCAAAGGAAGTGAACTTTCGGCTAAAACCGACGAACATAAATTGTATTTTCACCAATTAGGTACCGCTCAAAAAACAGATTTAGTTGTTTTTGGCGACAAGGAAAAACGTCGTTATGTAGGCGGAAGTGTTTCTGAAGATGATCGTTATTTGTTTATTTCTGCAGCAAATTCTACCTCTGGAAACGAACTGTATTTAAAAGATTTAAGCACTCCATTTTCTAAAATAACCCCAATTGTTAGCAATTTTAATTTTGATGTTGACGTGATTGATAATTTAGGTTCAAAATTATTTATTCTAACCAATATAAACGCCCCTAATAAAAGAATTGTAAGTGTAGACGCAAGTAATCCAGGCATTGAAAACTGGGTTGATTTTATCCCTGAAACCGAAAATGTTTTGTCACCTAGTACTGGAGCAGGATATGTTTTTGCAACTTATATGAAAGATGCTATTTCTCTAGTAAAACAATACGATTTTAATGGAGCGTTAATTCGTGAGGTTACCCTTCCAGGTATTGGAACTGCATCCGGTTTTGGTGGAAAAGCAAAAGATGCTGAACTGTATTTTTCTTTTACCAATTATACTACTCCGGCAACTATTTACTGTTATAACCCTAAAGAGGGAAAGGCTACCGTTTATAAAAAACCAATTGTAGACTTCAAAAGCGAAAATTATATTTCTTCGCAAGTCTTTTATACTTCAAAGGACGGAACTAAAATTCCTATGATAATTACCCACAAAAAAGGGTTGAAATTAGAGGGGAAAAACCCTACCGTTCTTTATGGATATGGCGGTTTCAATATTAGCTTAACACCAAGTTTTAGTATTGCCAATGCGGTTTGGCTTGAAATGGGAGGGATATATGCTGTTGCTAACCTTCGTGGAGGTGGCGAATACGGTAAGAAATGGCATGATGCAGGAACCAAACTTCATAAACAAAATGTATTTGATGATTTTATAGCTGCAGCACACTATTTAATTGCCGAAAAATACACCTCTTCTGATTACTTAGCTATAAAAGGAGGGTCCAACGGCGGATTATTAGTTGGAGCAGTAATGACGCAAAAACCGGATTTAATGAAGGTCGCTCTTCCGGCTGTGGGAGTTCTAGATATGTTGCGTTATCACACTTTTACTGCGGGAGCTGGATGGGCTTATGATTATGGAACTTCTGAAGATTCAAAAGAAATGTTTGAGTACATCAAAGAGTATTCCCCTGTTCAAAATGTGAAAATGGGTACAAAATATCCTGCCACTTTAGTAACAACTGGAGATCATGATGATCGTGTGGTACCGGCACATAGTTTTAAATTTGCTGCCCAATTACAAGCAAAACATGTAGGAAACAATCCCGTTTTAATACGAATTGAAACCAATGCGGGTCACGGCGCTGGGAAACCGGTTTCAAAAACAATAGAAGAAGCTTCCGATATTCAAGCGTTTACGCTGTTTAATATGGGGTTTAATAGCTTGCCATAATTGAAAATCAAGTTAATAAAAAAAGCAGCCTAGTTTTAATTAGTCTGCTTTTTTTAATATTCTATTTTCCCAATATGCCGCATTACCTTTACAATTCTGCTTTTTCTTTTGTTGATATACACCGTGGAATTGGTGGCTTTGTATTTTCTTGGGTTGGGTAATATGGCGGCTATTCCTGCGGCTTCTCTTGGGGTAAGACTAGACGCGCCTTTGCGGTACCAATATTCCGTTGCAGCCTGAGCTCCATAAATTCCATCGCCCATTTCAATAGAGTTTAAATACACTTCCATTATTCTTTCTTTGCCCCAAATTAATTCAATTAGTCCCGTGAAATAAGCTTCAAACCCTTTACGGATATAACTCCTTCCTTGCCAAAGAAAAACGTTTTTAGCGGTTTGTTGAGAAATGGTGCTTCCTCCTTTAATTTTTTTACCTTTTTGATTGTTTTTTAAGGCCAATTGCATCGCTACAAAATCAAATCCATGGTGTTTTAAAAAGGTCCCGTCTTCACTTGAAATTACCGCTTTTTGAAGATTTTTAGAAATGTCTTCAATGGGAGCCCAGTCGTGGTTGCAAACCATTTCCTTACCGTCCAATTTCATTTCTATAGCTCTGGTAACCATTAGTGGTGTAAATGGAACAGGAACAAATTTGAATAGTACAACCATTCCAATTGAAATTCCTAAGAACCAAAGAAAGAGTCTAAATGCTATTCGGGTAAATTTTTTCCACATATAAATTATATTAAATCGGCCAATTCCGTGCCTATTAAACTGCCAATTGCAACTCCCATTCCGCCCAATCGAACACCGCAGTAAACATTATTAGAAACGGGTTCCACTATTGGATTTTTTGAGGATCCAAGTCCCATAATTCCACTCCAACGATGGTCAATAGTAAATTCTTGATTTGGTAAAATTACTTCTTTTAATAGCATTTCCAAATGGTTTTGAATTAATTGTGTTTCGCCAAATTCATCGGTTGCTTCGCCTTGAAAATCTAAATTTCGGCCTCCGCCAAAAAGGATTCTGTCGCCAATATTTCTAAAATAATAATAGCCCTTATCAAAATGAAACGTGCCTTTTATGTGTAGGTTGGGTAGGGGCTGGGTAATTAAAACTTGCGCACGAGCTGGTTGAACTTCGCCTTTTGTAAGTTCGGTAGCAAAGCCATTGGTGGCAAATAATAGCTTTTGAGTTTTGAATGAAAAATCTCCAAGCACTACCTCAACATTGATTCCATTGTCATTAAAGGCCGTCACTTTTTGTTGGTTCAAAATCAAAATGTCATTTGCAGCAGCTTGTTTCAACAATTCTTGCATCATGTTTCCAGTGTCAATTTGACCCTCAAAAGGATTAAAAATTACACTTTCAAATATGCCATTAAACCCAAAACGATCTATTTCCTTAGAATAAACATCAGATTTAAAAAGGGGCTGAAGGACTTCGTTGATGAACGGAAGTTTGCTCATACATTCCAAATAATCCGATTCGTGTTCTCTTAAAAACAACTCGTATCCCCCAAAAGGTTTGAAATCTAAGTTATCGTCGCCTACCCGTTTTCGCAATAATTTAAGCCCTTCCCAACGTTTTTGAATCAGATTAATAACTTCTTCTTCGGAATGGAATTTTAGATCGTCTATAATTTCAGACAAACTTCCAAAACAGGCAAAGCCAGCATTTTTTGTGCTCGCACCTTGAGGCAAGACGCCTTTTTCTAGCACAATTATTTTACTATTAGGAAATCGTTCGCGAAGTCGTAATGCGGCGTGAAGGCCCACAATTCCGCTTCCTACAACGGTATAATCAACATTGGTGAACCAATTTTTTATTTCCCAATAACTGAGTTGCATCTTTTTTTATTTCAAATGTAATTAATCTTAGGTTATAATAATAATGTTAATGGCCAATCACTACTTTTTCATCCTTAGAAAATAAATATATTAGAAAAATTGAGTACTTTTAAAACTTGAAAAATAATTTAAACTATGAAAAAATTACTGATTTTAACTTTATTCACCATGAGTGTAAATACCGTTTTAGCTCAAAATTTAATGTCGCCTGAATTGCTTTGGAAATTGGGTAGAATCACTCCATTGGGAATTTCTAAAGACGAGAAAAATATTGTTTATAAGGTATCAACGCCTTCGGTTGAAGAAAATAAATCAAATTCTAAGTACTATTTAGTTCCTGTAAATGGCGGAATGGTAGTGGAAATTTCAGATTATAAATCCCTTTTAGCTGATAAAAATGTTTCTCCGGACGGAAAATATAACGTTTATACCAAAGAGGTAAAAATTGAAAAAGTTCACGGAAAAGACTTCTATCCTAATTTAGATAAATCCAATGCTCAAATCTATAATGGATTGGATTACCGCCATTGGGACGCTTGGAACGAAGGTAAATTCAACCACGTTTTTTATAAATCAAACGGAGAAAAATCGGTTGGAATTGACATTATGAAAGGCGAAAATTTCGATGCTCCTCAAAAACCTTTTGGTGGTGACGAAGATTACATTTGGTCACCAGACAGCAAAAGTATCTTTTATGTTTGCAAGAAAAAAGCAGGAACGGCTTATGCTATCTCTACTAATACTGACATTTACGAATACCATCTTGAAACTGGAATTACAGAAAACAGAACCGAAAGCAATTTAGGATATGATACCAATCCAACATTTTCTCCGACAGGAAATTTAAGTTGGTTGCAAATGAAACGCGACGGTTATGAAGCCGATAAAAACGATATTGTTGTTAGTTTTAAAGGAACAACTATTAACCTTACGGCAAATTGGGACGGAAGTGTAGAGAGTTTTGTTTGGAGTAAAGACGGAAAGAAAGTTTATTTTCAAGCGCCTGTTGATGGAACGCTTCAATTATTTGAAGTTGATTTTCCAGGTTTAACCAAAAAAATGCCTCAAGTAGTTCAGGTTACCAATGGTGATTTTGACGTTTCAGGATTGGTTGGAATTGTAGGTGATAAAATCTTCGTTACCAGATCCGATATGAACCACGCTGCCGAATTGTATTCGTATGATTTAAAGAAAAAAGTTTGGAATCAAATGTCCAATGTGAATACAGCAACCTACTCAACATTAGCGTTAAGCAAAACAGAAAGAAGATATGTAACGACAACCGACGGTAAAAAAATGTTAGTTTGGGTAATTTTACCTCCCAATTTTGATGCTTCAAAAAAATACCCAACGCTATTGTATTGCCAAGGGGGGCCACAATCTCCTTTAACACAATTTTACTCTTTCCGTTGGAATTTCCAATTAATGGCCGCTAACGGATACATTGTTGTGGCGCCAAACCGAAGAGGAATGCAGGGGCATGGAGTAGAATGGAACGAGCAAATTAGTAAAGATTGGGGCGGACAAGTGATGAGAGATTACCTTGCTGCGATTGACGATGTAGCCAAAGAAAACTACGTTGATAAAGCAAGATTAGGATGCGTAGGAGCTAGTTACGGTGGTTATTCAGCGTTTTATTTAGCAGGCATTCACAACAACCGATTCAAGACTTTTATAGCTCACGATGGGGTTTTTAACACCACAAGTATGTTTGGAACTACTGAAGAAGTATTCTTTAACAACTGGGATTTTGGTGGTGCTTATTGGGAAAAAGACAATAAAGTAGCTCAAAAAACCTATACTGAATTTAATCCAGCAAGCCACGTTGATAAATGGAATGCACCCATTTTGATTATTCAAGGAGGAATGGATTTTAGAGTTCCAATTGGGCAATCGCAAGAGGCATTTCAAGCGGCACAATTGCGCGGGATAAAAAGTAGATTCTTATATTTTCCAGAAGAAAATCATTGGGTTTTAAAACCTCAAAATGCGCAAGTTTGGCAAAAAGAATTTTACAAATGGTTGAAAGAAACATTGTAATTATTTGAACTTTTATTACAAAAACCACGGGATTCATTCCGTGGTTTTTTATTTGAATTGCATTCGTACCTTTGTAAATCAGAATTAGAAATTATAAATGAACTTCACCTATTCAAAAGCCGAAAAACTAAAAAGCAAAACGACTATTGATTTACTTTTTTCAAAAGGAAAATCGGTTTCGAAATATCCGTTGCGCTTGGTTTATATTGAAGGCAACTTTGGTGATGATTTTCCTATTAAAATNGGGGTTTCTGTTTCCAAAAAACATTTTAAAAAAGCGGTTGACCGGAACTATTTTAAACGGGTGCTACGCGAAACCTATCGTCTCAATAAACACTTATTATTGGATAATTTAACAACGCCTTTTTCGTTAATGTTACTTTACCAAAGTAAAGACCAACTGTCATTTGAGGAAATAAATAAAAAAACAATTCAGCTGTTTGAAAAATTTTTGGAGGCTCTAAAAACAGAAATAAAATAAAATTATACCATGTACAAATTCCTAAAAAAAAGGTATATAATTCCTATATTGGCAAGTGGAATGCTTTTTATTGGCGTAAGCTTTAAAGACGATTTTTTTGAAGTTGCCAAGCAAATAGAAATCTTCACCACATTATTCAAAGCGGTGAATAGTAATTATGTAGACAAAGTAAATCCAGGTGATTTAATGGATAAAGCCATCAAAAGCATGTTGGCCGAATTGGATCCCTACACGAATTATTTCAACGAGCAAGATGTTGTTAAATACAAAATTAATAACACCGGCGAATACACCGGAATNGGCGCTGTAATTACTCGGAAAGATGCCAAATTAATTGTAAAAGAAATCTACAAAAATTACCCTGCAGANAAGGCNGGCCTGAAAGGNGGTGATGAAATTATTTCAATTGGAGACATCNGTTTAGCCGATTACAAAGAAGACGCGAGTCAGTTGTTGAGGGGCGGNAAAAATGCAAAAGTGGACCTAAAATATATTCGTCAAGGGAAAACCCTATCGGCACAATTGATATTAGAAGAAGTGGATATAAAAGCGGTTCCTTACTTTAGCAAAATAGACAATANAACGGGCTATATTGTTCTCAATCAATTTACTGTTAAGGCGGCGGCGCAAGTTAAAGAGGCGCTAGAGCAATTAAAAAGAGAAGGCGCAGAAAAAATTGTATTGGATTTAAGAGGCAATCCAGGTGGTTTATTGAATGAGGCGGTTAGTATTTGTAATTTATTTGTTCCAAAAGAGGAGGTTATTGTTACTACAAAATCCAAAACGGAGAAACACAATATTACTTTTAAAACAACGAGAGAACCTATAGATACTGAAATCCCATTGGTAGTTATTGTGGATGGAAAAAGCGCCTCGGCTTCTGAAATTGTGGCTGGAGCGTTGCAAGATTTAGATCGAGCGGTTATCATTGGCAGTCGAAGTTTTGGAAAAGGATTGGTTCAACGACCAATTGATTTGTGTTATGGAACTCAAATTAAAATCACCATTTCCAGATATTATACCCCTTCCGGAAGATGTATTCAGGCATTGGATTATTCCAATAAAGACAAAGAAGGTAAGGCGGTTAGAACTGCAACCACGGATTATAATGCCTTTAAAACCAGAAAAGGGCGAACGGTTTTTGATGGCGGTGGAATTCTTCCAGATGTTATTTTAGACGAAACAAAACTCAGTACTATTTCAGAGGCCTTGATTAAAAACGACGGNATATTCAATTTTGCAACCGAGTATTATTATAAAAATCCAAATTTGGGAACTACCATTCCTGTACTNTCTGATTTGGAATTTAGTAATTTTAAAGCGTTTTTAAAGCGTGAAAAATTCTCGTTTGATACAGAAACTGAATTGGCGCTAAAAAAGACTTTAACGGCGGCAAAAAAGGAAAAATTAGACACGTCAATCGCAAATGAATACCAACAATTACTTTCGGCATTGCAAAAAAGTGAAGAAAATCTGTTAAATCAAAATCAGAAGGAAATCAAGAATCTAATTCTCGACGAGATAATAAAGCGTTATCAGTACAAAGAAGGGCTTTATTTGTATTATACCAAAAACAATTCTGAAATTAAGAAAGCGGTTGGGATTTTGAATAATGAAATAGAATACAACAAGATCCTAAACTAAATTTAAATGGTAATTTTCATTTCAATGTGAGGAATATCGTCTTCTAAGTACATTTCTGAAGTAGTTATAAATCCATGAAATTCATAGAATTTCTTCAAATACA
>JGI25920J50251_10000004_pt1 | contig 76479 bp, 70 predicted proteins | sample LauGreBMM110DCMD_2_FD_50251 | JGI IMG/M metagenome (IMG submission 50251) | reverse complement strand
CTAATCCATCCCCGAAGGGATCTCATCGCTCGACTTGCATGTGTAAAGCACGCCGCCAGCGTTCGTCCTGAGCCAGGATCAAACTCTCCATAGAAAGTTTTTATCTGGCATACAGACAAACAAACTAACGTTTATTTTGTCTTATTCCAAAGGAAATCAACGGGTATAACTTTTAACGGTCATACCTCATTGAAGTATTTCTTTCGCCATGACTATGTGACAAAACCAGTGCAGAGCATTGGTCTCTCGCTATTTAAAGCATGTCAAATAAAGCCACTTAATGGCATTCTTTGCATTGACTTATGGCACGCTGTTGAGTTCTCAAGGTACGGATGCGCACTGGTCCTAGGAACTCTCCTATTTTCAGGGCAGACCGCCAAACATAGTCCATGGCCTCAGGCACGGTCAAACCGGTCTGAGATAGGGCTAAGGCTGGGGATTTCCGCTATTCGGCCTAATTCGTCCGTTTCACAGCAGGAGGGNAACTATAGCCCGCAGGCCCAGCAGGGTCAAATTGGCATTTCAACCAAGATCTGAAGTGATAAACAGCTAATTCCATTGACGGGCTGCGCTTTCAGGGGATTATTAGTGAAAATCCAGTAACGCTAAATCAGTTCGATAGCGGCCAGATCCCGCTTACCTTTTCGTAAAATCGCATATTTACCGCATAAAAACTCATCTTTTGAGGGAGCGAAATCTGCGCTGGTTACCTTTTCATTGTTCAGATATGCCCCGCCATCGGTAACAACCCGCCTGGCCGCGGATTTAGATTCAACTATGCCTGTTAACGCCAAGAGATCAACCCAAGTTGGAATTTCATCATCTTTCGAGATACTTGCACGCGGTAGTTCGGCCATAGCGCTCATAAGAGTGGCCTCATCTAATTCGCGAAGATCTCCTTGACCAAAGAGTGCCTGTGCTGCGGCCTGCGCACGAACAGTTGCATCTGCGCCATGCACCAGAGTCGTTAACTCTCGTGCTAACTCACGGTGCGCCTCACGAAGGCCAGGATTTATGGCGTGCGCTTTCTCTAACTGCATGATCTCTTCATGAGATTTAAATGAGAATATCTTGAGGAAATTAATGATGTCCTTATCCTCAGTATTTAACCAAAATTGAAAGAAAGCATAGGGTGAGGTCATCTGCGGATCTAGCCAAATGCTTCCACTCGCGCTCTTGCCAAATTTCGATCCATCGGATTTTGCAAGAAGGGCGATTGTCAGCGCATGTGCACTACNTGACTCTACCCGGCGAATGAGATCTAAACCGGCAACTATATTTCCCCACTGATCAGAGCCGCCGATTTGTAAGGTGCAATCATTTCTTCGAAAGAGTTCGAGATAGTCATAAGCCTGTAGAACCTGATATGAAAACTCAGTATAAGAAATGCCACCTGATTCTAGGCGTGAGGCAACTGAGTCCTTGGCGAGCATCTGATTGACCGAAAAGTGCTTGCCAATATCGCGTAGAAACTCAATGGCAGTCAGTGGTGAAGTCCAATCCAAATTATTGACAACTATCGCTGGATTACTCTTTGTGTCAAAATCCAAGAATGCAGATAGCTGACTTCGGATAGAACCTACCCACCCTTGCACGGTCTCGGTGCTATTGAGCGTGCGTTCATCACTTCGCCCGCTGGGATCTCCGACAAGTCCTGTAGCCCCGCCCACTAAGGCGATGGGATTGTGNCCAGCGAGCTGAAAACGGCGAAGGACTAAGAGCACAACGAGATTACCAACGTGCAGAGAAGGAGCTGTGGGATCAAAGCCAATGTATGCCGTTATCGGTTTCTTGAGCGTCTCGATCAACGCCTTTTCATCGGTGGATTGCGCAATCAAACCTCTCCAGCGCAGATCCTCGATCAGATTCATGAGCCCATCATCTCTTTAAACGCCTGGTGCTTGCCGGCAATTGCGCTGTGTTGCGCATTGTTTGCAGTGAGTGCGCCATCAATCTGAGCTTGTACAAGCACTGGCGCAGTGCCACCAGCAGTTGTGCGCGAGGAGAGCGCCCCAGAGACCGTCAAAACTGAGCGAACGTGGGGATCAAGTTCGGAGTGAATCGAAGCGAACTCCTCATCGGTGAGCTCATGCAGCTGGCGCTCACTTGCTTCGCACAGGCGCACGCACGCCCCAGCGGCTTCATGGGCAGTTGCAAATGGAATCTTTTTGCCAACCAGGTAGTCGGCGATCTCAGTTGCCAAAGTGAAGCCCAACGCAGTGGCTGATTTCATTTTCTCGCGATCAAACTCAGTGGTTGAAATCATGCCAGTTACCGCTGGGAGTAGAAGCAACAAGGTATCGACACTATCGAAGAGAGGTTCTTTATCTTCCTGTAGATCTCGGTTGTAGGCAAAGGGCAAACCCTTCAGCGTCGTCAAAAGCGAGACAAGGTTGCCAACGAGACGTCCAGATTTTCCCCGCGCGAGTTCGGCAACATCTGGATTCCTCTTCTGAGGCATGATGGAGGATCCCGTTGCGTAAGCATCAGATACCTTCGCCCAAGCAAACTCACTTGAGGCCCAAAGGGTCCACTCCTCCCCTATACGTGAGAGATGCGTTCCGATCAAAGCGCAGATAAAGAGAGCCTCAGCGACGTAATCTCGGTCGCTGACGGCATCGATGCTATTCGAAAAACTCGCAGAGAAACCTAGATCTTTGGCTGTGGCCACAGGGTCCAAGGCAAGAGCCGAGCCAGAGAGCGCCCCCGCACCAAGGGAGCTNATAGATGAACGAGCTAACCAATCGATTATTCGATCAAGATCACGAGCAAAGGCATGTGCATGCTTGGCCAATTCATGGCCAAATGAAACGGGTTGCGCGTGTTGAATGTGGGTAAACCCTGGGGCGCTATCAAAGACGTACTCTGCCGCTTTTTTCAGTATTGCACNCTGCATACTTGTTAGCAGCAGGGCGATCTCCATCATGTGATCGATAGCAAACAGGCGCAAGTCAGTAGTAACTTGATCGTTACGTGATCGCCCAGCTCGGATTGCTCCCCCCAGTGCCCCCAACTTCTCAGTAAGTCCACGTTCAAGGGCGCTGTGAACATCTTCATCAATTGCGATCGGGGTGAATTCCCCCGAAGCAACTTGCAGCGCTAACTCCTTGAGAGCGGATTTAATCAATGCGGCATCGGCGCTTGTGAGAATCTCACCACTTTCAAGAGCTGCTACGTGAGCAAGAGAGGAGCGAAGATCGTATGGTGCAAGTCGCCAATCGAAGTCAACGCTACGTGAAAGAGCAAAGGTGGCATCGGCGATACCTTGCGAAAACCTCGCACCCCAGAGCGCCATTTACAACTTCCCAACATTTGTCTGTGAATAGGAGCGCAATTCTTTCGCTACCTGCGCCCCACCGGTTGCTTTCTTGGTCACAAGGATAATCGTGTCGTCACCTGCGATAGTGCCAATGACCCCAGTTAAATGTGCGTGATCTAAGGAGCTTGCCAAGAACTGAGCCGCCCCAGGCGGAGTATGTATGACCGTCAAGTTGGCGCTGTGATCTATCGAGAGGATGAGCTTTGAAGGTAGCGGGGAGATACGTGCCAGGGCCTCATCGGTTGAACCTGAAATCTTATAGATAGATTCTCCATTTTTATCTCGAGCTCTCACCGCACCAATCTCCTCTAAATCTCGACTCGCCGTAGCCTGCGTTACTCGATAGCCAGATTTTTTCAAGAGAACGACCAAATCAGACTGCGAATGCACCACTCCTGATTCAATCAATGAAATCGCTTTTGCCCGGCGCGCTGAAACACTAGGAATTGACATGAGTCACTGCCTTTCGAAAAATCGAGATAAAGGAGTTAATCTGTGAAGTAGAAACGTTCAACGCGGGAGCAATCCGTATCGTCGTCGCCGTTGCGGCATTAACCAGGACTCCAGAATCTCGCATTGAAAGAAGAACTTCGGCGGCGAGGGGTTTCGTGAGCTCGATTCCAATCAAGAGCCCGGCTCCTCGAACCTCAAGGACCCCTGGAATCAACGCGATCTCTTGGAGCAACTGCTTTTCATGGATTTTTACCGCGGCCATCAATTTATTCTTCTCAATAAAATTAATCGTTGCTAAAGCCGCCGCGCTCGTTATGGGATTGGCGCCGAATGTGGAGCCATGGTCCCCAGGTGCAAATAGATAGGCAGATGCCCCGCATGCGATCATGGCCGATAAGGGAAGGCCACCACCTAATCCTTTGGCAAGTGTGATGACATCTGGGGTGATCCCCGAGTATTCATAACCAAACCAATCCCCTGTTCGTCCAATTCCGGTCTGCACACAATCGGCGACCATAAGTGCCCCCGTTGCATCACATATCTGGCGAATGCCCGCTAAATAGTCAGGTGGAGGAACAATCACACCGGCCTCACCCATAATTGGCTCAATGATTACCATCGCAGTCTTCTTATTTACTGCACGCCTCATAGCTTCAATATCGCCATAAGGGACATGTTTCACGCCTTTTAAGAGAGGCAAAAAAGGCTCGCGTTTAGAGGGTTGTCCAGTCAAAGAGAGCGCACCCATTGTTCGGCCATGGAAGGCGCCTTGCGCAGCAACCATTCGAGAACGACCCGTGCGTCGTGAGAGCTTTATCGCAGCTTCAACTGCCTCTGCACCAGATTGTGCAAAGAAAACACGCGCATCACCATCACCAGTCATCTCTTTCAATTTCTGGGCTAAAGCAAGAGCGTTTGGATGAGCGTAAAAATTACTCACATGACCAAGGACATTGACCTGCTTTGTAACCGCTTTAACTATCGCCGGATGAGCATGTCCCAGTACATTTGTTGCAATCCCTCCTAGAAAATCTAGATACTGCCGACCGTCTGCATCCTTGACTAACAATCCCTTTCCGCTGACTAAGGCAAGTGCCGGTGCTCCATAGTTATTTTGCATCACTGTGGACCACTGATTTAAGAACTCTTGGTTTTTCATGCACTCACCAAAGTCCCGCCATGGCCTGCAAGAGCATTTGCAAAACTCTCCGGGTCTGTCCCATTAATGATCCGAACGGCTTTTGCACCCGCGGCTATCGCATCTAGTGAGGCCTGGACTTTCGGTGCCATTCCCTCTGCAAATATCGTCTTAATAGATTCAAGCTCACTGACAGATATTGAGCTTATCAAGGAGCTTGCATCAGGCCAGTTGCGATAAATTCCCGTCACATCTGTCATCACGACTAGAACTGATGCATCAAGGGCGCCAGCTATCGCAGCAGCGGCAAAATCGGCGTTGACATTTAATCCATTCAACAGATCTACATCACTTGAAATTGGAGCGATGACTGGCACGATCTGCCGATCTAAGAGTTCAAGAATCTGCGTCGTATCCACAGAGTCGATATCTCCTACGAAGCCAAGATCGACGGGTGTCCCATCAACTAACGTGATCCTGGGTCTTGCGATGATCGTCGGAAGAGTGCGTGCAGATATGGACTGTGCCTTGACTCCAACCTGATTCAGACGCATAGCCACATCTGGACCAACCTCTTCAACTAGTACACGCTCAACGATTGCAAAAATCTCTTCACTTGTTACTCGAAAACCACCGATCCATTCGCTGATGATTCCCTGCTCACTCAATGCCGCATCGATCTGCGGCCCACCACCATGGACAACAACCACTTGCTCCCCCGCGCGCTGGGCCCGAAGTATTGCCGCACCAAAACTTCCGTTTTCATCACGCATCGCATGCCCACCAAACTTAACAACAATCATGTTGAGTAGGCCGAGTTCTCTTTAACATATGCAAAGGATAAATCATTTGTCATGATCCTTGCCCGACTTGTCCCAACTTTCAGATCAATCTCGATCTGTACGATCCGATCATTGAAATTGACAAGGTTCTTATCTGCATCTGGCGCGCTATTTGTGCACACGGGAACTGAGTTAAGTTTGACATCGATTGTAAGAGGGTCCATAAAAGCATCTGCCGTCCCGACGGCAGCGAGTACACGGCCCCAATTAGGGTCTGACCCAAATATCGCCGCTTTGAGAAGATTATTCCTGGCACAGGCTCGAGCGATTTCAACNGCATCTTTTTCACTAAGGGCGTTTACAACATCGATAAGAATAGTCTTTGTTGAGCCCTCTGCATCAGCGATCAGTTGATCAGCTAATGATTGACAGATTTTCATCAGTGACTCTTCTAGCATCACATCAGAGATTTCGATCCCGCTGGCCCCTGATGACATGAATAACACCGTGTCATTTGTCGATGTGCAACCATCGGAATCGATTCTGTTGAATGTGCGCTCGCTCACAAGAGAAAAAATCTCCGATGCATTTGATGAAACGATTGCATCTGTCATCACGACAGAGAGCATGGTCGCAAGGGCAGGGGCGAGCATCCCCGCTCCTTTGGCAATACCAGCAAATTGGATGCCATGGACATCACTTGTAGCGAATTTGGCAACGCTATCGGTTGTCATGATTGCGCTAGCACTCTCAATCAAAGACTCATTACTCATGTCAGAGGCAATCTTGTCTAACCCAGTTAGAATTTTTTGCATGGGTAGGAGTTCACCAATTAAGCCAGTCGAGCAGACGATGACCTCCCCTGATGAAATACCCAGTAGCTGGCCCACGTGCTCGGCCGTGTGATGGGTATCGGCAAAGCCTTGTGGTCCTGTGCAGGCATTTGCCCCACCCGAGTTCAAAACGACTGCCCGCACGATATGAGCCTTTGCAACCTCACGGGACCANATCACAGGTGCGGCGAGGATCTTGTTACTGGTAAAAACTGCACTGGCGAAGAAGAGCGGGCCTTGATTCTCTATCACAGTAAGGTCTAGGCCTCCCGAACCCTTCAATCCNGCCGCCACTGCGCCAGAGCGAAAACCCTTCGGCATCCTCATGTCCCAAGCCCGTCAGAGGATAAGCCTGCACCTTCAAAAAAGCCTGAAATGATATTTGCATTTTGAATAGCTTGCCCCGCTGCACCTTTACCGAGATTATCAAGTGCAACCGATATAACCAGGCGCGCCGTGTGTTGATCAACGGCAACCTGTATCTGTGTCTTATTACTTCCGGTGAGTGAACCCGTCTTAGGCAGAACGTTTGCAGGTAAAACATCAACAAAAAACTCATCCGCGTAAGCATCACTAAAAATCTTATGGGCTTCTTCACTTGTAATATTTTTTGTAAGCTTTGCTGTAATTGTAGTAAGAATTCCGCGAGGCATGGGTGCTAAAATTGGTGTGAATGAAATTCTGACTTCTTTGCCGCAGAGCCCATTCAGAGCCTGCTCGATCTCTGGAGTATGTTGATGGACACCCCCAAATTTATAACTCGTCAGAGAACCCATAACCTCACTAGCAATCAAATTAATTTTTGCGCTACGTCCAGCCCCGGTGGTACCAGATGCGGAAACAACAGTAATGTCACTCACATCGATAAAATCTAAAGCAGGTGCAGCACCAAGGATGACTGACGTCGCATAACACCCTGGATTTGCAACCCGTGTCTGCCCAGCGATATTAGATCGCGCCCCCTTGAGCTCAGGGACTCCATAGATCCATGATCCGGCGTGGACCCCGCCGTAATATTTTGCCCATTGCTGGGAATCAAGGAGTCTAAAATCTGCTCCCAAATCCACGACCTTAGTACTCTCAGGAATCGCTTTTACTAAAGCTGCCGATTCGCCATGTGGGAGAGCAATAAAAATTAATTCAAATGTAGATAAATCTACGGATTGAATCGAGGAGAAAACCCGAGAGCCGTAGGTCCTCAGATGTGGATGTATCGAGGTTACTAACTCCCCCGCATTGCTGTGGGCGGTAATGTCAGAGACCACAAAATGCGGGTGAAGGGCTAAGAGGCGTAGAAGCTCTGCTCCCGCGTAGCCACTGCCCCCGACAACCAGAGTTTTCATAGAGTGAGGGTACTTGAGTATTTATATTTATGCAATTTTATGCATATTTATGCGGTTCGGACAACCGCCCCGCAGACAACAAGCGCCCGATGGGTCGCCGCCTCTCGCATGGCTGAGATTTCATCACCTGTGAGCGTCCTATCCGGACTACGAAATACCAGAGTGAAGGCAAGGGAAATTTTTCCATCGGCGAGTTTCTCATAACGATCGAAGAGGGTGATCGATTCTAGAAGAGCACCAGCCCCCTCACGCAGCGCATTCTCAACATCGCGGGCGCGAACGGCGCTATCTACAATGAGTGCTACATCCTGAATCGCTGGTGGCATCGGCGCAACTGATTGAGCACGGACTATCGGCGCAACTGGCAGAGCATCGAGATTGATTACAAAGGCGACGGCGCGTGCTGGAAGTGAGAATTGAGCAACAACTCTTGGATGAAGCTCTCCTGCATGGGCCACTGCCTTACCCTCAACGATAAACTCAACACAGCGGCCAGGATGCCACGGGGCAAAATCACTGCGCTCTTGAAGCCAGGATAGATTTGATAACTCAAGAAGTCTTTCAACGTGTGCAATGGCATCGTATAGATCAAAACTTCGAGCCTTTCCCCTCCATGATTCGCCCTCGATCTTTCCTGCCAGCAAAGCCCCTAGATGCAGATGCTGTTGAGGCACACTTTTAAAGATATTCTCTAATTCTTTCNCACTTGGTTTGCGATCTGTGGCCGGTGAGATGGCTGGACTAAGTGCTTGAGAGTTTCGAAAGATAGAGCCGATCTCAAATATCGCAATATCCTTGGCCCCACGTCCAATATTTCGCTGCGCCACCGCTGCAAGGCCTGGAAGCAGATGAGTCCGCAGTACCGGAAACTCCTCTGACATGGGATTAGCCAAGCGATAAGTGGATGCGCGCTCCCCGGAATATCCCATTGAGGCGATGATTGAGTCATTTGTGAATGGGAATGTCTGTATCTCGGAGAGGCCCTGTGCGGCAAGTGATGCGGCAAAGACTCTACGACGCTTTTGAAAGGGAGTCAGTGATGCCTGCTTGGGACGCGGTGGAAGAATTGAGGGAATTGATTCATATCCGATCATCCGCGCGACCTCTTCGGCAAAATCTGCGGGTTGGTTCAGATCCGCACGCCATGAAGGTGGCGTGATCACAAAATCTGGCGAAACATTGCAGCCCATTACCGTCAGGATTCTCCTGATTTCCTGGGGCGCCACTTCTACACCCAGTGTGCAGGCGATATAGGTGGGATCGATTTTCACTGATGATGTGGAGATTGCAGCTCCAGTATCGAGAGTTTGGATATGCCTGGCGCCACCGAACTCTATGAGAAGCTGGGCACAACGCCCCGATGCTAATTGCGCCATGAGGGGATCTACACTTCGCTCAAAACGCCGTGAAGCCTCACTTGAGATCTTATGTTTTCGAGAGTTCCGTGCAATAGCCGTAGGATCAAAACAAGCCGCCTCAATAACAATACTTGTCGTTGATTCACGGATCTGAGAATCTTGGCCACCCATAGTCCCTGCAAGTGCTAGAGGATGTTTATCATCCATAACCACCAGATCTTCACTATCGAGATCACGAATTTGTCCGTCTAAAGTCGTGAATTTCTGAGGGTTTTTAATATGCCCGATTGATAGATCACCTGAGATCTTTTCGGCGTCAAATGCATGAAGAGGCTGCCCTAGTTCGAGCATGACATAATTTGTTATATCTACGGCTAATGAGATGGGACGCATACCCATCTTCTCGATACGCCGCGCAAGCCACAGTGGTGTCACCGCTTTTGGATTAAAATCTCCCAAGGTCCGTAGATAAAACTGCGTTGCCCCCGCTTTGAGAACGGGTTTAACTCCCTTGCCGGTATCAACGAACTTTAATTTCGCTGGTGAATCGGCAGGATCGATAAAAGCAACATTGAGGGCGGCTGCGATCTCGCGCGCTAAGCCTCGAATACTCAGCGCGTATCCCCGATCAGGGTTGATTGATATGTCAAAGATGACATCGTTTATATCAAGTGTTTGAGTAGCATCATCGCCAATCTTGGCCTCTCCGTGCTGCACAACGATGATTCCTGAGTGCTCTTCACTTAAGGCTAGCTCGCGTGATGAACAGATCATCCCATCACTAGTCTTCCCATACGTTTGGCGAGCAGAGATAGCGAAATTTCCTGGGAGAATCGCACCTGGAAGGGCAACTACTACCAGATCACCAACTAAGAAGTTGGTAGCACCGCAGATGACAAAACGTGTAGCACCTTCTCCACAATCAAGGCCTACGAAGCGAATCGGTTTTTTTGAATCAGCTATCTCCTCTATGGAGATCACTTGACCAATAACCAGCGGGCCAGTGAGATCCCTGCCCTGATAGATGATCTCTTCAACTTCAAAACCAACACGGATAAAGGCATCGGAAATCTCGGTTGCGCTGAATGAGTCAGGGATTTCTGCATGCTCTTTGAGCCAAGAAAGTGGAGCGCGCATCAGAGACCAACCCCAAACTGTCTCGTGAATCTGAGATCACCTTCGACAATATCGTGCATATCCTGCACCCCATGTCGAACCATGAGGGTTCGCTCGATTCCCATACCAAATGCAAAGCCTGAGAAAATCTCAGTATCTATCCCACAGGTCTGCAGAACCTTAGGGTTGACCATCCCGCAGCCACCCCACTCAATCCATCGCCCGCTAAAGAAGACATCCACCTCAGCGCTGGGCTCGGTAAAAGGAAAATAAGAGGGCCGCAGACGCGTGGTCACATCCTCACCAAACATGGCCCTTGCGAAGTTGTCGAGAACTCCTTTTAGGTGTGCCATTGTGATTCCTCGATCGATAACGAGCCCTTCTACTTGATGAAAGACTGGACTGTGGGTTGAATCCAACTCATCGGCGCGAAAAGTGCGTCCTGGGGAGATGATATAAATCGGTGGTTCACAGGTGAGCATCGTACGAATCTGAACTGGAGATGTTTGCGTGCGAAGAACAATCCCAGATTCAAGCGGCTCAAGAAAAAAAGTATCCTGCATCGTACGGGCTGGGTGATCAGCCGGGATATTAAGCGCATCAAAGTTGAGCCACCCCGACTCCATCTCTGGGCCTTCTTCAACACTATATCCCTGCTCGATGAAGAAATCACTGATTTCATTCTTCATAATTGAAATCGGGTGAAGACCACCTTTGTGGGCACGATTGGATGGCAGAGTTACATCGAGGATCTCCTCAAGAAGAATCTTCGAATCACGCAAGGCCTCTAGAGCCGATGTTGCACCAGCTAATGCCAACGCGATAGCAGATTTAGCATCACCAATAATCTTTCCTTGGGTGATTTTCTCCTGCGGTGTAAGTGAGGCCAATCCTCGGGAGGCAAGTGCGATAGGTGACTTATCCCCTGAATGTGCAATCCGAGCCGTTTTTAGTTGATTTAAATCCTTCGCAGAATTGAAGGCTTTCTGTGCATCAGAGACCCATGTCGCTACATCATCGCGGTGCATAGGGGCAGTCTATCGGGTGCAAGTTTAAGAGGCCCGCATATTCGCAAGGTGATACATGACTATCGTTGCCGCCGCTGAAAGATTGAGGCTTTGTGCCGAGCCCGGCATCGGGATACTCACAGATTCAATGCTCGAAAATGAATCTTCATTATTTAACCCACGTGCCTCGTTACCAAATATGGCTACACAATCTCCAACCGGGATAAATTTTTCCAATGATTGGGTGGCTCCTGCTACTAGCGTGAAGGCCTTGAGCTGCTTTGATGTGAGTAGATTCGCGATCTCGACAGATTCAAAGACTGGGATGTGCCAAAGCGAGCCGGCAGTACTCCTCACAACTTTTGGAGAGTACATATCCACACTTCCTGGGGATGTTATTACTGCGTCCATCCCAAAGGCATCTGCAGAGCGCAGGATTGTGCCGGCATTACCTGGATCTTGAATCTCTGATAGGTATATAAATCGACGTTCACCATTGAGTTCGATCTCTTCAAGACGTCTACGTGGGATAGCACAAATAGCCAGAATCCCTTGAGGCGTGATCGTCTGGGACATTTCACGCATGACATCATCACTGACATCAAAGGTGGGAAGTTGGGATAGATCTGTCAGTTCATCTAACTTGGAGCGAGCTAACTGCGTCAGATATAGGCTCGTTAGACGAGGACCATTGGTTGAGGCTATTACCTCACGAAAACATTGCAACCCCTCCGCCACAAATTCACCGGCTTGAGCTCGCTCCTTCGCGCCACGTGAACCAATAAGAGCCTTAACCCGGCCAATATGAGGCGAGTTAAGACTCTCAATCATTGGAGAAATCTATGCGACCAGGCTCTTACGAGCTACATCCACAAGAACTTTGAATGTTGCTGGATCGTTAGTTGCTAATTCAGAGAGAACTCGGCGATCTACTTCAACCCCGGCCGCTTTCAAACCTTGAATAAAGCGATTGTAAGTTAAGCCATGTGAGCGACATCCGGCATTGATGCGTTGAATCCATAAACGCCGAAAGTCACCTTTTTTATCTTTGCGATCATTGAAGGCGTAGACCATTGAGTGCGTAACCTGCTCTTTGGCCTTTGTGAAAAGGCGTGAGCGCTGACCCCGATAACCACTTGCGCGCTCAAGGGTTGTGCGACGCTTCTTAGCCGCATGAACACCACGTTTTACTCTCATTTAAATCACAATCCTTACTTCAAGCCAAGCATGCGCTTGGCTGTCATCGTTACGGTTGGCTTAGCTGACTGCTCGGTTGAGAGACGACGAGTTTGGCGCGAGGATTTACGCTCAAGCAAGTGCCGCTTACCGGCACGCTCATGCATGATTTTCCCAGTCCCTGTGACGCGAAAAGTCTTCTTCGCTCCGCTATGCGTTTTCATCTTTGGCACTTCTATGCTCCATCCGTTGTCTTGGCTGCCGCTGTTGCTATGGCTTTACGTGCCGCCTTAGCCTCTGCAACTGCCTCCGTTTTCTTCTTCGTAGGTCCAATTACCATGGTCATATTTCGTCCCTCTTGCTTTGGGGCGAACTCGATGAATCCAAACTCTGCAATATCTGTGGCCAAACGTTGCAGCATCTTGTATCCAAGCTCTGGCCGCGTCTGTTCACGACCGCGAAATTTCATCGTCACCTTCACCTTGTCGCCACCTTTTAAGAACTTCTCCACTTGATTACGCTTGGTCTCGTAATCATGTGTTTCGATCTTCGGTGTCAACCGCACTTCCTTCACCACAATGTGGGTCTGGTTCTGTCGCGCCTCGCGTGCCTTTTGTGCGACCTCGTACTTGTACTTTCCGAAGTCCATAATCTTGCAAACGGGTGGATTCGCCTCTGGCGCGATCTCGACTAAGTCCAGACCTACCTCATCGGCCATCTTTAACGCGGTATCTATATCGACGACCCCTACCTGTTGACCGGTGTGTCCGATCAAGCGAATTTGAGGCGTACGAATTCGATCATTAATGCGTGGATCGGTGCTGACTGTGTTCTCCCTCGGTTGAGCAAAGCGCTTTGGTGTCACAGCGCATTACAAAAGAAAACCGCAAGGATAAAGAAGAAGAACTTCATCCGACAAACCAGATCGCACAAATGGCGATTGAGGTGGGAGCGGTAACTCCTCTTGCAGTGAGCTGTTAAGCCACTGGTCTAGGGCAAAGGTTACCTGAGCCCAAGCAAAGTGGGAAATCCTCGCCTTTTAGGCACCCATAGCGTGCAGGCCACCATCGACGTGGATAATCTCAGCCGTTGTCTTTGGGAACCAGTCCGATAACAGGGCAATGGCCGCTTGAGCCGCTGGAACTGGATCATTGACATCCCATGTCAGCGGAGATCGCTCGTTCCATACCTTCTCAAACTCTGCAAAACCGGGGATCGATTTCGCCGCCATTGTTCGTATGGGACCTGCGGCGATCAAATTCACCCGAATGTTCTGCGCCCCAAGATCTCGCGCGAGATAACGTGATGTCGATTCAAGGGCCGCCTTTGCAACGCCCATCCAGTCATAGTGTGGCCAGGCCACTGTGGCATCGAAATCTAGGCCCACCACTGAGCCACCTCCAGAAAATAGCGGCTGGGCTGCCATCGTGAGCGCTTTAAGTGAGTAAGCCGAGACGTGAATCGCCGTAGCAACATCCTCCCACGTTGTATTCAGGAAGTTTCCACCAAGGGCTGCTTCGGGTGCGAATCCGATTGAATGAACCACACCATCTAAACCATCAGGGAAATATTCACGGACTCGAGACTCAAGGGCTGCTAGATCTTCGGTATCAGTGACATCTAACTGCACAACAGGAGCCGGCTTTGGGAGTCTGCCAGCGATCCGAGTCGTGAGAGAGAGAACACGACCATATGAGGATAGAAGAACCTCTGCACCCTGTTCTTGGGCAAGACGTGCGATATGAAATGCAATCGATGCATCTGTAAGTACACCTGTAACAAGAATCTTTTTTCCCTCTAAAATTCCCATTTAATGTCCCATCCCCAATCCTCCGTCAACTGGAATGATTGCCCCAGTGATATAGGCGGCCTCTGGCGATGCGATGAAAGTGACCACATCTGCAATCTCGGCAGCAGAGCAAAAGCGTCCCAATGGAATAGAAGATGAAATCTCGTTACGCCGCTTTTCATCCAGCTTAGATGTCATATCGGTTTCGACAAAGCCTGGAGCGATCACATTAGAGGTTATTCCTCGACTGCCGATTTCACGGGCAAACGAGCGTGCCATGCCTACAAGTCCAGATTTGCTGGCTGCGTAATTGACTTGACCAGCTGCACCAGTGGCGGCAACCACTGAACCCACGAATATGAGTCGTCCGCGCTTGAGTTTGAGCAGCCCCAAACTCGCTCGGCGTGCGACTCGAAATGCACCCGTCAGATTTGCATCAATGACAGTTTCGAAATCAGAGTCGGGCATGCGCATAACCAATCCATCCCTGGTAATTCCAGCATTTGCGACAATGATCTCTGGAATACCCCACTGTGTCTCGATAAAATTGAAGGCCTCATCAACACTGTGAGTCGAAGTGACATCCATGAGCACGCTGTGAAAACCCTCTGGCGCTGGGCCGGTGCGATATGCGGCAACCACGTCATGCCCCGCCGCTTTGAGTGCGTGCGCTATAGCCAATCCAATGCCCCGATTAGCACCGGTGACTAAAGCAAGAGAGGCCATACACCCCAATCTACTGGCTACTACAAGGTATTCAAAAGATGCAGCGTTAGGTGGCAGGTAATAGCCTTATGCCATGAGTGATGAAAAGGAAGTCTTTGACATCACCAGTGCGCCACGATCGCTGAGCGCCGATCAATCAGGGCGCCAGAGGCGATACTTTTTTTCAATGATGATCAGGACCGTCTGCTTTATCCTGACAGTTATTTTGCCAAGTCCTTATCGCTGGATAGCTCTATTTGGCGCGGTTGTACTGCCGTATTTTGCCGTTGTCATAGCAAATGCTGGGCGTGAGACATTCATACCTGGGGCACATGTGCGGGATGAGAAACCGAGAGCGATCTCTTAAACTACAGTGAAGCCCATGCGTCGTGAGCCATGGGCACTGCTCAAATCTCTTCTTGCTCTTGTTCTCATCCTTCTTTGTTTTTGGGCTGCACAATGGCAATACCAGCGTGGCATAGACCGAAATGAACGTAACTCAATCATTGAAAAACGTATAACTCTTACTGCGATACCTCTGAGCGATCTTACCCAGGCTCCAAATAGTGGCGAATGGCGTTCGGTCACCACTTCTGGAGAATTCGACCCCACACAACAGATTTTACTTCGCAATAGATACTCGCAAGGTGTCTACGGTTTTGAGGTTTTGACCCTATTTACATCTATAGATAAGAAAACCTTCTGGGTAGATCGTGGTTGGGTGAAAGCGGGAAAGACTGCGACCGATGCGCCCATTGTCATAGACCCACCATCTGGTGTCGTAGAGATAACGGGACGGCTGCGTTTGGACTCATCACTTCCACGTGGTTCATTCTTTGCCCTTCCCGCAACCGGCGAGGGCTTAGTTGCACAGTTGAATGCACAGTCGCGTCTGCAAACACAGGGCTTCTATCTTGATTTACTCAGTGGTTCGCAGCGTTCTCTTACCCCAGATGTTGGTGCATCGCTTCCAGAGCTCAGTGATGGCCCACATATGGCTTATGCCCTTCAGTGGATTTTCTTTGCAGGTCTAATTGTTTATGGACGGCTATTGATTCGTCGCACCCGTTAGATCCTGGCGGCTATAAAGATCGGCGTAGAGCCCTCCCTTGGCAACCAGCTCTTCGTGTCTGCCACGTTCAACGATTGAACCTGAATCCACAACAAGAATCTGATCTGCATTTCTCACAGTACTCAAACGATGGGCAATGACGATGCTGGTCCGCCCTTTCAGAGCGTTTTCAAGAGCCGTGTGCACAAGTGACTCATTCTCTGAATCTAGATGAGCCGTCGCTTCATCCAAAATGACCAAGGCCGGTGATTTCAGAAGTAGTCGTGCGATAGCGAGTCGTTGTTTCTCACCACCAGATAGTCGATGCCCTCTCTCACCCACCATGGTCTCCAAACCATTCGGTAGCGATTCAATAAGTTTCCAAATCTGGGCAGCCTCACATGCGGCTTGCATCTGAGCCCGCGTGGCATCGCTCTTTGCATATCGAAGATTTTCCTCGATCGTTTCGTGAAAAAGATGGGCATCCTGCATCACCACCCCGATGGATTCACGCAAGGAGCCAAGGCTCAAATCGCGGATATCGTGTCCGTCGATTGAGATTGCACCCGATGTAACGTCGTAGAGTCTGGGAATCAATGCGCTAATGGTTGTCTTGCCAGCACCTGATGGTCCCACCAGAGCAGTCAATGTTCCTGGCGCTGCGATAAATGAGAGATTCTTGAGAACCACTCCGCTTTCAGCACCCTCAGGGCGCGCTGCAGACTCGAGTGAGGCAAGAGAGATCTCATGTGCTCGTGGATAGGAAAAACTAACATCTTTGAACTCAATTTTTGGATGAGTTGCTCGATAGGCAATAGCATCATTGCGATCTTTGACCATAGGCTCAAGATCTAAAACCTCGAAAACACGTTCGAAAGAGACCAGTGATGTCATCACATCAATACGCACATTCGATAGAGCGGTCAGGGGTCCATAGAGACGCGCAAGAAGAGCGGTTATAGCCAGCAGAGTCCCNACGGTGACTCCCCCATTGATTGCCAGATGGCCACCGATCCCATAGGCAAATGCAGTTGCGATNGCAGCAACGCTGGTAAGCGCGATGAAAAATAGACGATTAAGCATCGCCATCTTGATCCCAATATCTGCAACACGTCTAGCCCGTGATCGAAAGTATTCATGTTCACGGCTGGGTTGACCGTAAAGAGAGACGAGCATGGCTCCTGAAACATTGAAGCGCTCCGTCATAGTGCTCGACATCTCGGCATTGACATTGAAGGATTCACGCGTCAAAGACTGCAGCCTTCTACCTACCCATTTGGTAGGGATTAGAAATAGTGGAAGCAGTAGGAGTGAAAAAATCGTTATCTGCCATGACAGGATCATCATGGTGATTCCAACCAACACAAGTGAGACTACATTGCTGAGTAAACCCGAGAGAGTGGCGGTAAATGCCTGCTGGGCCCCCATGACATCTGAATTAATCCGTGAAATCAGAGCACCTGTTTGGGTTCGAGTGAAGAATGCGATCGACTGGCGCTGGACGTGAGCAAAGACGAGAGATCTCAAATCGTAGATCAAACCCTCTCCGATACGTGATGAAAAATAGCGACCCACCATACTGACCGCAGCATCTGCGAGTGCTATTACTCCAACTAGAACCGCTAACTGGGTGATCAAGGCTCCATTTTTTGGGATTACGCCATCATCTATCAATCGCAGAAGGAGTAAAGGGGTGGCGACAATCAGAGNGGCATCAATCACAACAGTGATAAGGAAGATGCAGATACTGAATCTATAAGGTTGTGCGAAGGTAAGGATCCGCTTGATGGTGCCGGGTTTGAGTTTCGCCTCTTTGACTGATGGGTCGGCCGTCATTGAGCGATGGGTCATCCAAATGGCCTGCATTGACATGGCTCTACCTTAGGCAGTTAGGAGTTAAACGGTAAATCCAAGAGCGCGTAACTGATCTCTTCCATCATCTGAGATTTTATCTGGCCCCCAAGGCGGCATCCAGACCCAATTAATCTTGACATCACTCGTCATACCGGCAAGAGCTGCGCGCGTCTGGTCCTCAATGACATCTTGTAAAGGACAGGCTGCAGATGTGAGTGTCATGTTAAGTACAGCGATGTTGGCCTCATCCACCATGACATCGTAAATTAATCCAAGATCTACNACATTGATTCCAAGCTCTGGGTCGACTACATCTTTCATCGCCTCTGTCACATCATCTACGCTCGTTGTCATCTCTCTCCTTATTTCTTAGACTGGGCTTGGATCGCTGCATCTTTAAAGGCCATCCAACCAAGAAGTGAGCATTTGATCCGACCTGGGAACTTTGAGACCCCGGCAAAGGCTATTGCATCCTCTAGAACTAACTCATCACCGGGCGAGGTTCCTTTGCTGGCCATGAGGTCAGAGAAACTTTTGAGGATGATCGCAGCCTGATCAAGGGTTTTACCAGTCAATAAATCTGTCATTATCGAAACACTGGCCTGTGAGATGGAGCAGCCCTGGCCATCCCAGGTCAACTCACTGATTAAATCCCCCTCCAGATTGATATTGAGAATGATCTCATCACCACAACTGGCATTGACATGGCTGACCTGAGCGGAAAAGGTTGGACTCAGACCCTTATGTTGTGGGTGCTTATAATGATCCAAGATTACCTCTTGGTAGAGAGAGTCTAATTGCATCTATAATCTCCCGAAATATTTCTTCGCTCCAACTATTCCATCCAAGAGTGCATCGCAATCACTCTCGTCGTTATAGAGATAGAGAGATGCCCGAGTGCTGGCAGGCACATTTAAAGCCTTTGCCAATGGCCACGCACAATGATGACCGGTTCGAACCGCAACTCCCTGACTATCTAAATACTGACCCAGATCGTGGGGGTGAATATCCTGCACCATAAAAGAAATCGCTCCACCACGCGAGTGAGTATCTGTTGGACCAACTAACTTTAAATCCGCAATCCCTCTCATTCCCTCCAACAAATAGCCAGTGAGGGCGAGTTCATGTGTGTGGATGTTCTCCATCCCTATTTTTGAAAGATAGTTAAGGGCCGCGCCCAGGCCAACGGCTTGGGCCATATTAGGTACTCCCGCCTCAAATTTAGCCGGAGCCGGAGCCCATGTTGCATCTGTCATCGTCACATACTCAATCATCGAACCACCATATAAGAAAGGTGGTAACTCATCGAGAAGATTCTTTCTNCCCCACAACACACCTATTCCCGTNGGACCTAGTGTCTTATGACCTGAAAAACTCAAGAAATCAATGTCAAGGGCTGCAACATCAACTGGCATATGTGGAACAGATTGACAGGCATCAAGGACCACAACGGCACCTACCGCGTGTGCTCTAGCAACAATTGCCTCTAGCGGAATGATCGTTCCTAGAACGTTTGACTGGTGAGTTAATGCAACTACCTTTGTATTTGCCGTTATCACAGAGTCAATAGCCGAGAGATCCAAACGACCTTCAGGGGTAACGCTAAACCATGCTAACTCTGCACCGGTTCGAGCGCAGAGCTGTTGCCAAGGAATCAGATTGGCATGGTGCTCCATCTCAGAGACCACGATGCGATCCCCAGTTTTTAANGCAAAGCGATTTGTGTTTTNTGCATTTCCCATTGAATAGGCAAGTAAGTTAAGCGACTCAGTAGCATTTTTCGTNAAGATAATTTCATCTGAGCCACCTGGTGCATTTAGGAAGTTGGCGACGATGAGTCGGGCGTTCTCATATGCATCGGTAGCCTCTTCCGCTAATTGATGGGCACCTCGATGAACAGCTGCGTTATGAAGCTTATAAAAACCGCTCTCAGCCTCGATTACGGAGTGAGGCTTCTGACTTGTTGCCCCACTATCCAAATAAACAAGTTTTTTGCCCTCACGAACTGTACGTTCGAAGATTGGAAAATCTTGACGTATCAGGGCGGGGCTAAAACTCATTCCTTCCTACTTGCTCACATAATCTGCGTAGCCTTTTGCCTCTAACTTATCGGCTAAATCAGCGCCACCTTCTTCAACGATTCGACCATTTGAGAACACATGAACGAAATCAGGTTTGATGTATTGGAGGATGCGGGTGTAGTGCGTGATAAGTACGACACCTAGGTTGTTTTTCTCCTTTGCACGATTGACACCTTCAGAGACGATACGTAAGGCATCTACATCTAAGCCCGAATCAGTCTCATCAAGAATTGCGATTTTAGGTTTCAATAATTCAAGCTGCATGATCTCATGACGCTTTTTCTCGCCACCAGAAAATCCCTCATTGACATTGCGAAAAGCAAAGGCTGGATCCATATTGAGAGCCTGCATTGCATCTTTAACCTCCCCCGTCCACGTACGAAGTTTGGGTGCTTCACCACGGAGCGCCGTTGCTGCAGTACGCAGAAAATTCGAGACTGAGACGCCAGGGACCTCAACTGGATACTGCATCGCTAAAAAAAGACCGGCCTTCGCACGCTCATCTACAGTCATATCTAAGACATCGGCTCCATCTAGAGTGACAGAACCGCCGACGATTGTGTACTTAGGATGGCCGGCAATTGAATAGGCAAGTGTTGATTTACCCGAGCCGTTTGGCCCCATGATGGCATGAGTCTGCCCGGAATTGATCGTCAGATCTACGCCTTTAAGTATCTCAACAGCGCCTGCATCGGTGTTGACCGAGACCTGCAGATTGCGAATTTCTAGAGTGCTCATATATTTTCCTTATCTCTTAAATCTGGACCGTGACTGAGTTGTCTTTAATGCTTACTTGATAGGTTGCCAATGGAATATTTGCTGGGAGGGTGAGGGCTTGACCAGTGCGTAGATCGAACTCGGCGCCATGAAGCCAGCACTCAATTTTAAAGTCAGAGACATCACCCTCTGATAAAGATGCTTCAGAATGAGAACATGTGTCATCGATGGCAAAGACCTCATTGCCTATGCGGGTGACGCAGATACTCTTGCCATCCTTTTCAAGTTTTACCGGCTTGCCAGAGACAAGTTGATCGAAGGCCAGATCCGACATTTAAGCCCCAGCCTTCTCGAGCTCTGCATCTATGCGATCCATGAGTCGGTTTGTAATCTCTTCGATACCTATCTCCGTGATAATCTCATTAAAAAATCCGCGAACCACCAGGCGTCTAGCATCTTCCACTGATATCCCCCGCGACATGAGGTAGAAGAGCTGCTCATCATCAAAGCGTCCAGTGGTACTTGCATGGCCTGCTCCGATGATTTCACCGGTTTCGATCTCTAGATTAGGAACCGAATCGGCGCGAGCACCATCACTCAACAGGAGATTGCGATTGAGTTCATACGTATCAGTTCCCTGCGCAGCGGCACGTATCAACACATCACCTATCCAGACAGTATGTGCATCACGACCAGTAAGGGCGCCCTTAAAGTTAACGCGAGACTTCGCATGAGGCACTGCATGATCTACATGGATACGATGCTCAAAAAACTGCCCAGCAGTTGCGAAGTAAACACCTAAGAGTTCAGCCGAAGCCCCAGGAGAGATGAATTCAACGGTTGGAAGGATTCGCACGAGATCGCCACCAACTGTGACGGTAATTGATTTGAAAAGCGCATCCTTATCGATTACTGCATGGTGACGAGCTGTATAAACACTCGCAGATTCAAACTCTTGAAGGGTGATGAAGGTAAGGCGGGCTCCAGGGGCAAGAGCGATTTCAAGATCCTCAGCCAACAGGCATGCACCTGTATTTTCGATAATCACCGTTGCGACGGCGTGCACACCAAGTGATATTCGCACTCGTGAAAACTCGGCCTTATCCAGGGCCGCATCTCTTCGTCCCAGAAGGATTGGCTCGGATATTTCGCAGTTGGCTGCGACACTTAGATGAGAAACCTGCGCGGATGCACCACGCACGCGTTCGATAATCACATCATCACTAGGTGCNAGAGGCGCCAAGTCCTCAAGAGAAAAACTCACACCAGTGGGAAGAGTGCCTATCGGGTAAAGAGAGATGTGATCGGCTACAGAAGCTAGACCATCATGTAAACCACGCAGACGTTTGAGNGGTGTGAAGCGCCAGGCCTCTTCACGTCCGGTTGGTGTGAGGTAGTTAGTTGCAAGAAGGGACATTAACCAACTGCGCCTTCCATTTGCANCTCTATCAGCCGGTTGAGTTCGAGTGCATACTCCATCGGTAGTTCGCGTGCAATCGGTTCGATGAAACCACGCACGATCATGGCCATAGCCTCATCCTCTGTTAATCCACGTGACATTAGATAAAAAAGTTGATCGTCACTGATCTTGGAGACCGTGGCCTCATGACCCATAGAGACATCATCCTCACGGATATCAACATAGGGNTATGTATCAGAGCGAGAGATAGTGTCAACCAAAAGAGCATCGCACTTCACGGTGCTCTTGGAGTGATGGGCACCTTCTTGAATCTGTACCAGACCACGATAGGAAGTACGCCCACCATTTCGCGCTACTGACTTTGAAATCACAGAGGATGATGTGTAAGGAGCAGCATGCACCATCTTTGAGCCAGAGTCTTGATGCTGACCCTCACCTGCAAATGCCAGCGAGAGAGTTTCACCCTTTGAATGGGCTCCCATTAAAAAGATTGAAGGATATTTCATTGTCACCTTTGAGCCGATATTTCCATCGACCCATTCCATAGTTGCACCCTCGGCACACGTTGCTCGCTTGGTGACTAGGTTGTAAACATTATTCGACCAGTTCTGAATCGTTGTGTAACGTACGCGTGCACCTTTTTTCACGATGATCTCTACGACAGCTGAGTGCAATGAATCCGACTTGTAGATCGGCGCCGTGCAGCCTTCAACGTAATGGATATAGGAATCTTCATCGGCGATAATCAAGGTACGCTCAAATTGACCCATATTTTCCGTGTTGATACGGAAGTAGGCCTGTAAAGGAATATCTACATGGACACCCTTTGGCACATAGATGAAGGAACCGCCCGACCACACCGAGGTATTGAGTGCCGCAAATTTGTTATCACCGACTGGGATTACAGTGGCGAAATACTCTTTGAACAGTTCAGGGTGCTCCTTTAAGGCTGTGTCTGTATCTAAGAAAATTACCCCTTGAGCAGCCAAATCCTCACGGATGGAGTGGTAGACGACCTCAGATTCGTACTGGGCAGCCACACCTGAAACAAGACGCTGTTTTTCAGCTTCGGGAATACCTAGACGATCATAAGTATTTTTGATCTCCTCTGGCAGGTCATCCCATGTTGCAGCCTGCTTCTCAGTTGATCGCACAAAATACTTGATGGTGTCGAAGAAAATTCCCGATAAGTCCGAGCCCCAGTTGGGCATAGGCTTTTTTTCAAAGAGGGATAAACCCTTCAATCGAAGATCCAGCATCCACTGTGGCTCTGACTTCTTTGCGGAGATATCACGAACGACCTCTTCGCTAATACCCCGGCGCGCATTAGTACCGGCCTCACTCTTATCGGACCAGCCGTATTCGTAGTTTCCGAGGCCTTCAAGCTCTGGATGTGCGATTGTCATGCACGTACCTTTCGTGTAGTTGAGATCTTCTGTGGAGTTGGGATAAATGTTGTACACACACCATCACCATGGGCGATAGTTGCGAGTCGTTGAACGTGAGTTCCGAGTAGCCGTGAAATCGCTTCAGTCTCTGCCTCACACAGCTGAGGAAATTGCGATGCCACGTGAGCAATCGGACAGTGATGCTGACATAACTCTTCACCAATTGGATGTGATTGGCTGCTGGCTGCATAGCCTTGGGCAGTTAGAAACTGTGCAAGTGCGGCGGTCTTCTTTGAACTCTTTGAGAGCAGCGGGGCCGCCTTAACCTCTATTTCGCGAGCACGGGCAGCGGCAAAGGATTGAACCGCATCTTCACCAACGTGCAGGGACATGAATTTCAAAGCCGAAACGGCCAAGTCATCGTAGGAGTGTTCAAATTTTTCGCGACCTTGATCGGACATGAGAAAGACCTTTGATGGTCTCCCCCGCCCGCGAGAAATCGCTTTGTGCGCCTGTCGCGTCTCCAATACTCCATCGGCAACTAGACAATCTAAATGACGGCGCACGCCCGATGGAGTGATGTTTAAGCGCTGGGCTAGGGCGATTGCACTTGAAGGCCCATTCTCCAAAATTGAGCGGGCGATGAGATCCCGGGTACGCCCATCCTCATGTACTGTCTTTGGAGCGCTTTTTATTTTCACAACACTATTGTGTCGTAATTCGACTCCTACAGCCACTCCAACTCCCCGCAAACCCACTGGGCAATAGGGTTAGGACATGAGCAGAGCCGCAGAGTTAGCGCGCCGGAGTCTGATCCCGGCCTCGGCACTGCTGCTCTTCATGCAGTCGGCGATCGTGGTGACGGGCGGTGCTGTTCGCCTGAGCCAATCCGGACTTGGCTGCCCCACATGGCCAGAGTGCACCCCTGGCTCCTATACCCCGGTGGCCAATCAGGCCGAGGGAGCGCTACATGCTTGGATCGAATTCGGAAACCGGTTATTAACCTTCGTTCTAGTTCTGGCGGCGATCATTACATTGATCGCAGTTCTGCGCTCGGGCCGTAAGGATCTTCGCATCCTTGCAGTAGGGCAGGTATTAGGGATTTTGGGTCAGGGAGTCTTGGGTGGGATAACGGTTTTGACCAATCTCAATCCNCTCACGGTTGCCGCACACTACTTGCTGTCGACTGTTTTGATCGCTGCAGCAATCTCACTGTATTCGCGGCGTAGAGCACCCGCCATCAGGACGACCCCGTCGCACCACATCCATCTCTTCTCACGTGCTCATGTGAGTGTTGCCGCCTTCGTCGTTGTCCTTGGAACGATTGTCACTGGATCTGGGCCACATGCTGGTGATATCGATTCACCACGATTGAGTATCTCCATCCCTCATGCCACTCTCATTCATGCGATAGCTGTGATTGTGCTTCTGTTCATCACAGTTGCTTTCTATCGTGCCGCCATAACGAGTCCGCAGACAAAACGACTCTTGTCATTGTTCTTAGCTCTTACACTTGCCCAGGGTATTATTGGATCAATCCAGTATCTGCAGGAACTGCCAGAACTTCTTGTTGCCCTTCATCTTTTGGGAGCAGTATTAGTGTGGATTGGCGCATGGAAGATCTGGTTATCGGTTCAAAGGCAAGAGATGAGTGCGACCTGATGAGAGCAGCAAACGAGTGGAGTGAGCTCGATGATCGAGCCATCGCATATGCACGCGCACTTGCCGCCGATGCGGTACAGAATGTTGGAAATGGTCACCCTGGGACAGCTATGTCCCTTGCCCCTGCGGCATATCTTCTTTTCCAACGGCACTTGGTTCATGATCCGTCAGATCCCACCTGGCTTGGGCGCGATAGATTTATTCTCTCCTGCGGACACTCATCACTGACCTTGTACACCCAACTCTTTTACAGCGGCTACGGCCTAGAGATGGCCGATTTAAAAAGTTTTCGAACATGGGGCTCGCCCACTCCAGGCCATCCTGAATACGGACATACCGCAGGAGTGGAGATGACCACCGGCCCCCTTGGACAAGGCATTGCAACTGCCGTGGGAATGGCGATGGCGACCCGCTTTGAAAGAGGATTATTTGATCGAGAGAGTCCGCAGGGATCCTCAATCTTTGATCACAACATTTGGGTCATCTGTTCTGATGGAGATCTACAGGAGGGCGTAAGTGCTGAGGCTTCATCACTGGCCGGGGTTCAGGAGTTGGGCAATCTCAAGGTTATTTACGATGATAATCAAATCTCCATAGAAGGCGATACGCACAACGCATTCACTGAAGACGTATCGATGCGCTATCGCGCCTATGGCTGGTATGTGATCGAAGTNCCCGCCGCAGATGATGGAAANATCGACATCGCTGCCCTNAATGAGGCCATANAGAGTGCAAAAAATGAGAGTAAGCGGCCAACACTTATTCGTTTAAAAACCGTGATTGCATGGCCTGCGCCCAAACTTCGAGGCACTGGAAAATCCCATGGCTCAGCCTTGGGCGATGATGAAGTTGCTGCAACGAAACTTCTTTTAGGTTTAGATCCTTCTGAGCGATTTGCGATGCCGCCAGATGTTCTTGCCCATGTGCGCAAAGTCAAAGAACGTGGCGCACTGGTGCGCTCACAGTGGGAAGTGGAATTCACTCGTTGGAAAGAGAGTAATCAAGAGGGCGCCGCGCTATTACAAAGACTACGCACTCGCTCCCTTCCAGAGAATTGGGAAAAGGTTCTACCTTCGTACCAGCCTGGAAAAGAAATCGCCACCCGTGCTGCATCGGGTGATGTGATAAATGCAATCGCACAGGTGCTGCCCGAGNTATGGGGAGGTTCGGCAGATCTTGCTGGTTCAAATAACACAAGCATCGAGGGTGGAGGATCGTTTCTCCCAGCCACGAGTTCAATTGCCAACGCAGATCCTTATGGACGGATTATTCACTTTGGAATCCGTGAGCATGCCATGGGTTCAATACTGAATGGAATCACTCTCCACGGCCTCACACGGGCATTTGGTGGAACTTTTGCAGTCTTTAGCGATTACATGCGCCCTGCTGTACGACTTAGCGCGCTGATGAAAATTCCAGCTACATATGTTTGGACACATGATTCAATCGGTGTTGGTGAGGATGGACCTACTCATCAGCCCATCGAACATTTTGCCGCACTACGAGCTATTCCAGGCCTAGATGTCATTCGACCTGGCGATGCAAATGAAGTAGTAGAGGCATGGAAACAGATAATCATCCGAGATCGAACAGCCGGTATCTTGCTCTCTCGTCAGAATCTTCCTGTGATTGATCGGACTCTTTGTGCCTCTGCAAGTGGCCTCGCACAGGGCGCCTATATACTCAAAGATTCAAGCAATCCAGTGGCTATTCTCATCGCAACTGGCTCTGAACTCTCACTAGCTTTAGATGTTCAAGATGCTCTCGCAGCGCAGGCAATCAATGTTCGGGTCGTAAGCGCTCCATGCCTAGAGTGGTTTGCCGAACAAGATGAGTCGTATAAGAGCTCCGTACTACCGGCCTCTATCCCATTAAAAGTTAGCATCGAAGTCGGTATTGCCCAGGGTTGGCGAGAGATTATCGGGGATGCCGGTCTGTGCATCAGCCTTGAGCACTATGGTGCGTCAGCCGATGCCAAGCGCCTCTTCAAAGAGTTTGGCTTCAGTGTGGATGCGATCTCTGCGCGCATCAAGGCTAAACTTTCATGAGCACTCACGATGTGCGCAAAAATGGAACTTCAATCTGGCTTGATGATTTTTCTCGAGCAAAGATCACAGGAGATGACAAGCATTCACTGCCATCCCGAATCGCTCATGATAATGTCGTTGGAGTAACCACGAATCCAAGCATCTTCGCTGCGGCAATCTCGGGGGCTCAAGAGTATTCAGATGATATTTCACAGATGCGAGATCTGAGCGCTGATGAGTGCGTCAAGAAATTAACCACAGATGATGTCCGCCAGGCTTGTGATCTTTTCAGGGATATCCATACATCTAGTAAGGGCGTCGATGGCAGAGTCAGCATAGAAGTTGATCCCCGCTTGGCTCATGATACGGATGCAACAATCGCAGCTGGCAAAGAGTTGTGGGCCATCATCGATCGCCCGAATCTCATGATTAAGGTCCCGGCGACTATTGAAGGGCTCCCAGCAATAACATCTCTCATTGCGGCGGGAATCAGTGTCAACGTCACTTTAATCTTCTCCGTAAAACGCTATGGTGCGGTCATTGATGCATATATGACGGGAATAGAGGCAACTTCCAATCCCTCCCATGTGCACTCTGTAGCATCTTTCTTTGTAAGCAGAATCGACTCTGCCGTTGATACTCTTCTCAAAGAGAGTTCAAATCCTGGTGCCAACCAAATGCTTGGCAAGGCCGCTATTGCAAATGCACATCTGGCCTATCAGTTATTTGAGGAGAAGTTCTCCTCACCTCGTTGGTCACAACAAATTGAGCGCGGTGGAAACAAACAGCGGCCTTTGTGGGCCTCAACAGGGGTAAAAGATGCGGCATATGAAGACACCCGTTACGTGGTTGAACTTATAGCGCCAGAAACTGTCAATACGATGCCGCAGAACACATTAGATGCAATCATCGACCACGGGGTGATACGCGGTGATGCCATCAGAGATAACTATGCAGATGCGATCGAGGTGTTTAAATCCCTCTCACAACTCAACATATCCCTAGACGCCGTTACCGCGGAATTAGAGCGTGATGGCGTTAAGAAATTCGCAGATGCATGGGAGGAGCTTCTTTCATCTGTTCGGAGTGCACAGCGGCAATGAGCGTTCTCTCTGGTAATTGCCTACCTCTCATCGACCGAAGTGATGAGANNTATCACGCCCTTCTAGATTTCCATAATCGCCTAGCCCGCAAGGATGCAACGATATGGGGTTCGCGTGCTGCGCCCGAGGCTTCAACGCGCATGAATTGGATTGATCTTCCTGAGAGCTCACGAGAGTTGCTTCCTCAACTAGATGCTCTATGCGCAAAGCACCGAGAAAAAACCCACATTATCCTATGTGGAATGGGTGGTTCATCACTTGGCCCGGAGGTCATCGCACGAACGTACAAGCGAGAACTCTTTATCCTTGACTCTACCGACCCTAATTACATTGCACATGCGCTAAAAGCCGACTTGGCTAAGACTCTCGTTATCGTGAGTTCCAAGTCAGGTTCAACGATAGAGACGGCTTCCATGCTGGCATTGTTCACTCATAGTTTTCTTGAGGCTGGGCTCCTCCCAAGTGCGCACATAGTGGTTGTCACCGATCCAGGCTCTGCACTGGATAGGGATTCACGCAAGAATGCTCTCACTGTCATCAATGCAGATCCCAACGTGGGTGGGCGCTTCAGTGTTCTCGGAGCCTTTGGACTAGTTCCTGCTGCATTGATTGGAATTGATGTCTCGGTCTTGCTCGATAGCGCAAGTGCGACTAAGAAAAGATTTCTCAAAGATCCACAATTTGTCGTTGACATCGCCTATGCAGTTGCATTCCTTAGCACGCAGTATGTAAATCTCTGTGATGACGAAAGCGCTTTGCCGGGCTTGAGTGATTGGATCGAACAACTTATAGCTGAGTCGACAGGTAAAGATGGCATGGGAAAATTGCCTGTTGTTATCGAGACCATGGATAAAAGCACTGGTTTTAGCGTCGCCTTTTGCGGTTCGGCAGATTTAGTAGTCTCGGCAGATTTAGCCTCTCAGTTCATTATCTGGGAATGGGTCACTGCTCTTGTCTGCGCAGCCCTTTCGATCGATCCATTCAATCAGCCCAATGTCACTGAAACGAAAGAGGCAACAGCAGCTCTACTGACTCGCTGGGCGGGAACGGTTCCAATTTTCACACCAGATGCATGTGATGAAAATATTGAGATTTTTGGAGATGGCCAGAGTATCAAAGAGGCTTTAACTCTCTTGATTCAATCTATTCCACGTGATGGATATATTTGCGTCATGGCCTATTTAGATAGGCGCGATGATGCGAATATTTCACAGATTCGTGCGCTACTCTCAAGCAAGAGCGCAAGACCTGTGACATTTGGATGGGGGCCACGCCTGCTGCACTCCACCGGACAGTTTCACAAAGGTGGTACCCGAAACGGTGCATTTCTTGCGATCACCGGTGAAGTAGAGAAAGAGATCTCTATTGAAGGCCAGAGTTATGGTTTCAAGACACTTCTCACCGCACAGGCTATGGGAGATGGCCAGGCGCTGCACTCAAGAAAATACCCACTGCTGCGATTGCATCTGAACAATCGAGCCGTGGGCATAGAGAAATTAATCTCCGCAATTAAATCTCTTTAATCATCTCCACGCATTCTGCGCAAAGCCTCATCAAGTAAACGCTCACCTTCAGCATCTGTGCGACGCTCTTTTACATAAGCAAGGTGAGTCTTATAAGGCTCATTCTTTATTGCGCTGGGTGGATTGTTGCGATCGCGTCCGGCAGGTAGCCCACACTTTGGGCAGTCCCACTCGGCTGGAATGACGACCGTCTCTTCGACGGCAAAAGATGGACGCACCTCATGCTTATTGGCACAAAAATATGAGACGTATGCCCGGGCGATCGAATCTCCACGCTCGGCCTCGCCCATTGGTCCTGCACCGACTCGGCTACCGCGAATTGCACTTGCCATGTATTACTCCTTTATGAGATTAAATCGGAGAGAAATTTATTTAAGAACCAGGCTCAGTGCTACGACGAGTGCGAACCAGAGGCCACCAACAACAATGGTGATGCGATCAAGATTTCGCTCCACGACCGAGGATCCACCATAGTTTGAGGAGATGCCTCCACCAAATAGATCCGAGAGTCCGCTGCCCTTGCCCTTATGGAGCAGGACGAGCAAAATCATTACAACGCTAGTGATGATAAGCAAGATTGAGAGAGTTAACTTCACAGTTGGCCATGCTCCTTCATTTCGTAGAGGGAAAGGATACCTTCAAAAGGCCTTGAGCCTTTACTCAGCCTTGCGCATAAAACTTAACAATATTGGCAAACTCCTGCGGATCTAGGCTCGCCCCCCCTATCAAAGCACCATCAACATCTGGTTTAGCCATTATCTCGCGCACATTTGAGGATTTAACCGAGCCCCCATAGAGAATTCGCATCGTCTGGGCGATCTGTGCGGAGGCGACATTTTCTATCTCTTCACGAATTGCCGCACATACCTCTTGGGCATCCTCTGGAGTTGCAACCTTTCCAGTACCAATAGCCCACACAGGTTCATATGCGATCACAATTTTTTTAAGATCAGGCTTCGTTAAGGATTCAACTCCTGCTCGAATCTGGCGTATAACATGACTGACATGAGCGCCTGACTCACGCACGGATAGCTCTTCTCCTACGCACATGATTGGCACCATCTCATGGGCGAGAGCGGCCTTCATCTTTCGATTTACTAGAGCATCGCTCTCTTCATGAATCGCACGGCGCTCTGAGTGTCCAACTAATACATATGTACAACCAAGTTTGTGCAGCATCGAGCCTGAGATATCCCCTGTGAATGCTCCACTTGCCTCAGGTGAGAGATCTTGAGCACCATAGGTTAAGCGCAGACGATCCCCATCTATGAGGGTTTGGATGGAGCGAATATCAGTAAAGGGAGGAATGATTGCAACATCGATAGCGTCGTAATCGGCATCATTGAGTGAATAGACAAGTTTCTGAGCGACAGCGATCGCCTCTAAATGATTCAAATTCATCTTCCAATTACCGGCCATCAATGGTTTACGCATGATTGCCCCCTTAAAACCCTAAAGCGATCAGGCCAGGAAGTTCCTTGCCCTCTAGATACTCCAGTGATGCACCACCACCAGTAGAAATATAACCGAAGTCAGAGTCTGCAAAGCCAAGAGCTCTCACCGCCGCGGCTGAGTCTCCTCCACCGACCACACAAATACCAGAGACTTTCGTCATAGCAGTTGCGACTACCTTTGTTCCATGCGAGAAATTCGCGAATTCGAAGACACCCATTGGTCCATTCCAAAAAACCGTTGCGCATCCTTCAATCTCTTGTGCAAAGCAAGCTGCAGATACAGGACCGATATCAAGACCCATCTGATCAGGCGGAATCGCATCGGCGGGAACGATCGTTGGTGGCGCATCTGCGCTAAATGTTCGCGCTATGACGATATCCGTTGGAAGTACGATCTTGACGCCACTGACCTGAGCCTTTGCCATTAATTCCTTCACAACATCGATCATCTCTAGCTCGACTAGAGAGGTACCAATTTGATGCCCCTGTGCTGCAAGGAATGTAAAGACCATTCCCCCACCTATAGCCAAAACATCTACTTTTTCTAAAAGGTTTTCGATCACGCCTAACTTGTCCGAGAGCTTTGCGCCTCCCAAAACAACACCGTAAGGTCGCACAGGGCTCTGTGTTAATGCGCGCAGAGTCTGTACTTCATCGGCTACTAATAGCCCAGCGCAGTGTGGCAAAAGCGCAGGCAGATCAAAGACCGAGGCGTGTTTTCGATGTACCGCTCCAAAGCCATCGCCCACATAAACATCGGCTAACTGCGCCAACTGTGTAGCAAATTCTGCGCGTTGCGCATCATCTTTGCTGGTCTCAGCCGGGCTAAAGCGGATATTTTCCAATAAGAGTATCTCGCCAGTTTTGAGAGAGTGAGCGATGGAGATGATTGCATCCCCAGTGTGATCACCTGAAAATATGATCTCTTGCGCCAGGAGCTCTCCGAGACGTTTTGCAATAGGAGCAAGGGAGAGCTTTGCCTCTACAACACCCTTAGGTCTACCTAGGTGGGCCGCTATAACTAATGATGCACCTTTTTGGAGCAACAATCGGATCGTCGGAAGGGAGGCTCTGATTCGCCCATCATCTGTGATTACTCCATCTTTGAGTGGAACATTGAGATCACAGCGTAGGAAGACACGTTTACCAGCTACATCAAAATCTTCAAGAACTTGCATTAAAGAGTTTTACCAACATAACTAATCAAATCGACTAAACGGTTGGAGTAACCCCATTCATTGTCATACCAGCCCACGACTTTGACCTGATTGCCGATTACTTTAGTCAGGCCCGAATCGAAGATACACGAGGATGGATCTGTGACGATATCGGATGAGACGATTGGATCTTCGGTATATGTTAGATATCCCTTGAGCGGACCATCGGCTGCTGCCTTCATTGCAGCGTTGATTTCGGCCGCACTCGCCTCTTTGGCAAGTTCGACGGTCAAATCAGTGGCTGAACCAGTGGGGATAGGAACGCGCATGGCATAGCCATCGAGTTTTCCTTTGAGCTCGGGCAATACTAAGGCGATCGCCTTTGCCGCACCTGTTGATGTCGGAATCATGTTTGTTGCCGCACCACGTGCGCGACGTAGATCTTGATGAGGAAAATCTAAAATAACTTGGTCATTTGTATAAGCGTGGATCGTCGTCATCAATCCCTTTACGATGCCCCAATTATCGTTGAGAACCTTGGCCATGGGTGCTAGGCAGTTGGTGGTACACGATGCATTCGAGATGATGTGATGATTCATTGGATCGTACTTTTCGTGGTTGACACCCATTACAACTGTGATGTCCTCATCACTAGCCGGTGCCGAGATGATGACTTTCTTCGCTCCAGCACTAATGTGCTTTCCGGCATCTGCAGCCTTTGTGAAATGACCGGTTGATTCAATAACAATATCGGCCTTAATCGCCCCCCAGCCAAGATTTGCTGGATCGCGCTCTGAAAAAACCTTCATCACCTTTGCGCCAACAGTGATTGTGTCCTCCGTAAAACTCACATCTTGACCAAGACGTCCCAGAATCGAGTCGTATTTAAGAAGATGAGCCAGAGTCTTATTAGGAGTGAGATCGTTGATCCCGACAATATTGATATCTGGATGAGTCAGGCTGGCACGAAAAAAGTTACGTCCGATTCGGCCAAAGCCGTTGATTCCAACGTTTATCATCTAAGGAGTCCTTGCTAGTTGTCGGGCAAAAGAGGTGAGCCCAGTCGGTGGAGTAAAACTGCCACAACATCGGGGACTTGAGAGTGAGTCTATCAGTGGCCAGTACGTGAATACTCCGAGAAATGGGGAGGTTAATTCAGCAAATCAGGCGAGAGTCCACTTTCAGTATCGGGGATACCAAGATCTGATGCACGCTTATCGGCCATCGCTAACAACCTTCGAATACGACCTGCAATCGCATCTTTAGTCATCGGTGGAATAGCCAGTGATCCGAGCTCTTCTAGGGATGCCTGCCCATGGTTAATACGTAACTCGCCAGCCTCCTTTAAATGATCAGGGATAGTTGGACCAAGTATCTCCATCGCACGCGCCACTCGGGCAGAGGCGGCGACTGCTGCACGTGCCGAGCGTCGAAGATTTGCATCATCGAAATTTGCCAAACGATTTGCAGTTGCACGGACTTCGCGGCGCATCCGACGCTCTTCCCACGCTAGGACTGATTCGTGAGCACCAAGTCGAGTCAGAAGTACACCGATTGCATCGCCATCGCGGATTACAACGCGATCAACACCACGCACCTCACGGGCTTTGGCGACAATCCCCATTCGTCGGGCAGCACCGACGAGTGCTAACGCCGCCTCTGGTCCGGGACAGGTGATCTCAAGTGAGGAGGAGCGTCCAGGTTCAGTTAAGGAGCCATGTGCAATAAAGGCTCCACGCCATGCCGCCTCTGAATCACAGATCGCCGCAGATACAACCTGAGGAGGTAGGCCACGCACAGGGCGGCCATGTGAATCAACTAAACCTGTCTGTCGTGCGAGTGAATCCCCTGCCTCGGTAACTCGAACGACATAGCGGGAGCCTTTTCGCAATCCGCCAGATGAGAGAACAGCTAAATCTGCATCATGCCCATAAATATCGGCAATGTCTTTTCGAAGGCGACGCGCACTCTGTGAGGTATCGAGCTCGACCTCAATAAGAATCTTGCCTGAAGCGATGTGCAGCCCTCCTGCGAAACGTAAAAGAGAGGAGACCTCGGCTTTTCGGCAACACGGCTTAGTGATCGAAATACGACTGAGTTCATCTTTGACCGATGCTGTCATTGCCATGGGCCTATCCAACCAAACTTTGACGCATAATGTGGCTCAAATGAAGACTTAATTGCGTCACATCGTGATGAATACTTCCTGGAGCCTTACGAATATCCACTGCAACTACCTGCCCACCAAGTGTGCCTGCTATCTGGGCCAAAGCGCTGTGATTGCGTACTACGGATTTATCGACGAGAAAATAATCAATGGAGACCTCTGGGGCGTACGAGGCAAAGAGTTCAAGATGTTCCTCAGGTGTAGAGCCGGCAAACTCCTCACCTACTGTATTTGTATGGGCATCTAAATTGAGAATTAAAATCTTTTTTGCCTTGCTGCGCGAAAGTGCATCCAACTGCATAGGCACTAAAAGATGTGGCATCACACTTGAAAACCAAGAGCCAGGACCCATAGTGATCCAATCTGCAACTCTGATCGCGGTGAGAGCCTCCATTCGAGCCGCTGGTGCTTCGGGGATGATGCGCAAGGACTCGATGCGCCCTTTTGCAGTTGCGACCTCTGTTTGACCCTTGACAACTATCCGACCGGTTGAGGTAATGAAGGTCGCCTCGATATCCAAAGGTACGGCGGCCATCGGTAGCACGCGTCCGACCACCTTCAATAACGAACCGACACGATCCAAACCTGTCACGGGATCTTCATCCTCACTCCANAGTGAGGCCAACAAGAGATTTCCCATCGCATGGCCATCGAGTGCTCCCGTGCTCACAAAACGATGTTGCATGATCTCTGCCCACGTGCGGCCCCATTCATCGTCACCGCAGAGAGCGGCCAAGGCCATTCGTAGATCTCCGGGAGGAAAAATCCCAAACTCTTGGCGCAGCCGCCCGCTTGAGCCCCCGTTATCGGCAACTGTAACAATCGCTGTTATCTCACTTGTGATCGCACGTAGGGCAGATAGCGTCGCGGCTAACCCATGACCTCCCCCGAGTGCCACAACCTTATTCACCGTTATTCGCGCCCCACATCACGATGAGTTGGATATGCAGAAATCAAGTTACCCTTTGAATTCAAGCCCTTTGATATCTCCGCAGTGACTGCAACGCTGCGATGTTTACCCCCTGTACAACCGATGGCGATAGTCAGATACTTCTTTCCCTCATTCATATATCCAGGGACCATGGTTGAAACTAAGTCAACGTACTGAGAAATAAAATCGCTCACTCCAGGGCTATTCAACACTTTTTCACTCACCTGTGTTGTCAGACCTGTCAAAGGCCGTAGTTCGGGAATCCAGTGTGGATTAGGAATGAAGCGACAATCCAAAACTAAATCTGCATCAACGGGAATTCCAAATTTATAACCAAAAGAGAGAACATTGATGCGAATGCCATCCGTCTTGCCTGCACCAAATATCTCACCTATTCGCTTCTCTAATTGATGTACATTCAAATTAGTTGTATCTATGGTGATATCACAGTGGGATCTAATCTCATCTAATTTCATCCGCTCTCTGATAATCCCATCAACGATACGATCACTATCCTGCAATGGGTGAGGCCGTCGAGTAGATTCAAAGCGTTGGACAAGGGCCTGATCAGTGGCATCAAGGAATATCAAGCGATATGACGAGCCTGCCTTCTTGAGTGCATCTAAACCACTCATGAGCTCATCAAAGAAGTGGCCACCTCTCACATCAACCACGACTGCATACTCTTTACCGTCTGGACCGCCACCTTTGGCCACTAGCGCGGGTAGAAGCGATGGCGGCAAATTATCCACAACATGCCAACCCAAATCCTCTAGAGCGTGAGCCGCAGTTGAACGACCAGCACCTGACATGCCTGTCAGAACTAGGATCTCGCTCTCATTCACAACGTAATCCTCTTACACCTGTCAAGCACCCTTTAATCACGGGTTATCTCTCCCGTCTCAACGTTGACCTTCTGCGTTGCAATTGCCTCAAGGTGATTTCCTATTAAATCGGCGATTTTTACGCCTATGCCTGGAGTTGCTGCAATATCTTCGCGACTGGCCTTTCTTATCGCAGCCACAGAGCCAAAGCGCGCAAGTAAGGCGCTGCGACGTGCCTGTCCTAGTTGAGGGACCTCATCTAGAACTGATTCGAGCATCACCTTTGAGCGGCGTGAGCGATGAAAGGAGATTGCAAAGCGATGAGCTTCATCTCGAATTCGTTGAAGTAGGTAAAGACCCTCACTACTGCGCGGCAAAATCAAAGGATCTGGCGCTCCTGGCAGCCAGACCTCCTCTAAGCGTTTTGCCAAACCGCACAGGGCTATATCGGAGATACCAAGATCACTTAAAGCTCGCGCTGCGGCATTGACCTGTGGAAGTCCACCGTCCACCACTATCAACTGAGGAGGGTATGCGAACTTACTCGGTTTGCCACCAAGTTCGGCCACCTCTGCAGCGTTCTCCTTGCGATCATCTAGGAGCCGTTTTAATCTGCGAGTGATTACCTGATGCATCGCTCGAGTATCATCAAAACCCTCACTTGTATCGATGATAAAGCGTCGATACTCACTCTTCTTCACCATACCATCCTCAAAGACAACCATCGAGGCAACTACAGAGGTTCCAGAAATATTCGAGATATCAAAACACTCGATACGCAGTGGAGTTTTAGCCAGATTCAATAGCTCTTCAATCTCAATCAAAGCCTTACCACTTACTGCAGCATCGTTAGAGCGCTTACTCAGATATTGAATCAAGGAGTATTGAGCGTTGCGCTTGACCGTCGCGAGCAGCTCAACTTTCTCACCCCGCGCAGGCACCTTGATGACAACTGGTGCGCCTCGAATACCTGATAACCAGCTTTCGAGGGCGTGGGCATCTGCCGGTCTTTCATTGAGCAAAATCTCCGAAGGCACATCGCTAGCGGCGGCCTGTCCATAGATCGATGAGAAGAGAGAGGTTAACTCATCATCACCCTCAAGAGTTTTAGATTGGTCAACGATCCAGGAGCGCGATCCTTTGATCGCTCCAGAGCGCACGATAAAAATCGAACCTGCAGCATGGGACCCATCGTGATGAATCGCAATAAGATCGGCGCTCAAATTTTGCGGCCACATTGCATCAGTGCTCTCCTGAGAGCGCCTAATGGCCGTTATCGAATCACGGATCTTGATAGCACGCTCAAACTCGTCCTTATCAGATGCCAACTGCATCTCACGTTCAAGGGTCGGGATGATATCCGTACTGCCCTCTGTCATGAAATCGACCAAACGATTGGCTAGAGAGTTATGTTCATCCTTTGAGATCCAATTCACACAAGGCGCGGCACACTTTCCTATATCCCCCAGTAAGCACTGTCTCTTGGTCCTGCGTGCTCTTTCAAAGTTAGCGCTCGAGCANGAGCGGATNGGAAANACCTTCAAAATAACATCAAAAGTATTTCGCAGTGCCCAAGTATGTGAGAAAGGCCCAAAGTATTTGATTCCAGGTAACTTTGATTTGCGTGTAATAAAAATACGTGGAAACTCATCTTTTATACTCACTGCAAGATATGGATACGACTTATCATCACGGAACTGCACATTGTAATGAGGGTTGTACTGCTTTATCCAGGCAAACTCCAGAGCAAGTGCCTCAACCTCTGTGGCAACAATCGTCCATTCAACTCGGACCGCTTCATGAACCATTCGATTTGTCTTAGTCGCAAGATTGCTTTGAAAGTAACTGCTCACCCTATTTTTTAAATTCTTCGCCTTACCGACATAGATGACTTTCTCAGCCTCGTTATAAAAACGATAGACGCCGGGAAGCTGTGGGATATTGTTTGGTCTATAACTACGCGGATCTGCCATTGCAGTGTTTCTAAGCTGAGACTTTTCGATTATGTTTAAGCATCAGAGCCAAATACTGGCCTGTATAACTTCCTGCTACCTTTGCCACGGCTTCAGGACTTCCCTCAGCAACTACCAAGCCACCCCTGAATCCGCCCTCAGGACCCATGTCAATCACCCAATCCGAGCATTTAATGACATCTAAGTTGTGTTCGATTACGACAACAGTATTACCAGTGTCAACAAGGCGATTGAGAACAACGAGTAGTTTGCTGACATCTTCAAAGTGCAGTCCCGTCGTTGGCTCATCTAAAACGTAGATAGTTCGACCCGTTGAGCGGCGCTGAAGTTCAGTAGCAAGTTTCACCCGCTGAGCCTCTCCCCCTGAAAGGGTCGGCGCCGATTGGCCAAGTCGCACATAGCCCAGACCTACATCATTGAGTGTCTTGAGAAACCTTGCAATCGTTGGAACTGATTCGAAAAATGAATGAGCCTGTTCTATCGGCATATTCAAGACATCAGCGATTGTTTTGCCCTTGTAATGTACCTCCAGAGTTTCACGGTTATAGCGTGCGCCATGGCAGACCTCACATGGAACATAGACATCTGGCAGGAAGTTCATCTCGATTGTGATCGTGCCATCACCAGTGCAGTTCTCGCATCGGCCGCCTTTGACATTAAATGAGAATCTGCCCTGGCTATAGCCTCGTATCTTTGCCTCGGTTGTTTCAGAGAACAGGGCTCGAACCTTGTCGAAGAGGCCGGTATATGTGGCTGGATTTGATCGAGGTGTGCGCCCAATCGGTGATTGATCAACGTGGACAACTTTATCGAGCAGATCAACTCCACTTACACTTCGATGGCGCCCTGGCACCAGTCGGGCCCCATTGAGTTTATTGGCCAGAACCGTGTAAAGAATCTCATTTACTAAAGTTGATTTTCCTGAGCCACTTACCCCAGTGACAGATACAAAGACGCCCAACGGAATCGTTACATCGATATCTTTCAGATTATTCTCTTTTGCTCCCTTGACAGTTAAAGCTCGCTTACTATCAATCGGACGACGGCTAGTTGGCGTAGCGATTGATCTACGGCCAGAGAGATAAGCGCCTGTAATCGACTCCTTGGAGGCGATGAGCTCCTCATAAGTGCCGGAGACAACGACATGACCGCCGTGCTCCCCCGCGCCAGGCCCGATATCTACGATCCAGTCTGCCGTGCGTATCGTCTCTTCATCGTGCTCAACGACGATCAAGGTATTTCCCAAATCGCGCAGGTGAGTGAGCGTTTCAATCAGACGGCGGTTATCCCGCTGATGTAGACCGATACTTGGCTCATCCAATACGTAGAGAACCCCCACGAGACCACTTCCGATCTGTGTAGCCAAACGGATCCGCTGTGCCTCTCCACCGGAGAGCGTGGCAGCTGGTCGCGCTAAAGATAAATAATCTAAACCAACATCAAGGAGAAATCCGAGACGAGCATTGACCTCTTTCATGACGCGTTGGGCGATCTGCGCCTCACGTTTTGTGAGTTTGATGTTTTTCAAGAAAGTGGCGCACTCAGAGATTGAGAGTTCAGTTATCTCCGAGATATTCTTTTGACCGATGGTTACTGCTAAAACTTCAGGCTTGAGTCTGGCCCCATTACAGACCTGACAGGGAATTTGGCGCATATATGCCTCGTACTTATCACGGCTGTAATCACTATCGGTCTCACTATGGCGCCGGTGGATAAATGGAACCACACCTTCAAAGCCAGTGGTGTAGTTCTTAGTCCCGTAGCGTCCTTTGTATCTCATTTTGATCTCATATTCATAGCCATTGATGATCGCCTCACGAGATTTCACAGAGATCTTCTTCCACGGAACATCCAGGGAGAAGGGCATATCTTTGGCTAGAGCCTCTAAGAGTCGAATGAAGTAATCAGATGATTGACCACCCGACCATGGTGCAATGGCACCATCATTAATAGAGATCGAATCATCGGGAATGATGAGCTCCTGATCTACCTCCAACTTTGTGCCTATTCCAGAGCACTCAGGGCATGCTCCGAATGGTGAGTTGAAGGAGAAGGAGCGTGGCTCTAACTCTTCAAAGGAAAGGTTGCAGTCATGACAGGCAAGGTGTTCGCTAAAGGTTCTCTCTTTGTCCGCTGATTTAGAGTCAACAAAATCTAAGATCACGATTCCAGAGGCTAAACGCAGCGCCGTCTCAATAGAGTCTGTCAGCCGGGTCTTACTTTCTACCTTTGCGCTTAGGCGATCGATGACAACCTCAATACTATGTTTTTCCTGCTTCTTTAACTTAGGTACCGCGTTCAAAGCAACGACTTCACCATCAACTCGTGCACGCGAATAGCCTTGGGTGATCAATTCGGTGAAGAGATCGAGGAACTCACCCTTACGAGCCCGTATTACGGGTGCAAGAACCTGAAACTTCGTCGTCGGTGGCATCGCTAATATCTGATCAACTATCTGTTGTGGAGACTGGCGGGACACGGCCTTTCCACATGATGGACAGTGTGGCCGTCCTGCTCGAGCAAAGAGCAGACGTAGATAGTCGTACACCTCGGTAATCGTCCCAACGGTAGAGCGCGGATTTCGGTTAGTAGATTTTTGATCGATTGAGACTGCCGGAGATAGACCTTCAATGAAATCCACATCTGGTTTGTCCATCTGGCCGAGAAATTGACGGGCATAGGCAGAGAGTGACTCCACATATCGGCGCTGGCCTTCGGCAAAGATAGTGTCAAATGCAAGAGATGATTTTCCTGAGCCTGAGAGGCCAGTGAAGACGATAAGAGCGTTACGTGGAAGCTCAATCGAGACATTTTTGAGATTATGTTCACGTGCACCCCGCACGACTAGCTTGTCGATACTCATTAAACACCAGCCTCTTCCATAGAACGAAGCTCTTTCTTAAGGAGCTTGATCTCATCGCGCAAGCGGGCTGCTACCTCGAACTGGAGTTGCGCAGCTGAATTTTTCATCTGATCGGTGAGAGAGCCTATCAATGCCATGAGATCCTGTCGTGGCAGCGATGTTGTGCTCTTTGGGTAGATGCCAGTCGATGTAGAACTCTTCTGATTTGCCCTCTTGCTCGTCTCTAATAGCTCATCTGTATCCGCCGACTCACGGTTAATCAAATCTGTAATATCGGCGATTTTCTTACGCAAGGGCTGTGGATCTACTCCACGCTCACGATTGTAGGTCACCTGCTTTGCACGGCGACGATTAGTCTCATCTATAGCCTTGGCCATCGAATCGGTAATGTTATCGGCATACATATGAACCTCACCCGAGACATTTCGCGCCGCACGGCCGATGGTTTGAATCAACGATGTGGCCGAGCGCAAGAAGCCCTCTTTATCGGCATCTAGAATTGCAACGAGTGAGACTTCAGGTAAATCCAAACCTTCTCGAAGTAGGTTGATCCCGATCAGCACATCGTAATCCCCCATCCGAAGCTCACGTAAGAGCTCTACCCGGCGCAAAGTGTCGACCTCCGAGTGCAGATAACGGACTCGAACTCCCTTTTCCTGCATGTATTCCGTCAAATCCTCTGACATCTTCTTTGTCAGGGTCGTTACAAGAACTCTCTCATTTTTATCGGCGCGGATGCTGATCTCATGGAGTAAATCATCGATCTGTCCCTTGATGGGTTTGATGACGATTTGGGGATCTATCAGTCCAGTTGGACGGATTACCTGTTCGACGACATCTCCACCAATCTTTGCCATCTCATACTTTCCGGGAGTGGCTGAGAGATAAAGCTTTTGGCCTGTGCGCTCTAGAAACTCGGGAAACTTAAGTGGGCGATTATCTAGCGCACTCGGTAGACGAAAGCCATGTTCTACCAGAGTTCGCTTCCTGGATGCATCGCCCTCATACATCGCACCCAGTTGGGGTATGGTCACATGGCTCTCATCAATGACAACAAGAAAGTCTTCAGGAAAGTAATCCAAGAGACAGTTGGGAGCAGAGGCAGGCTCGCGGCCATCTAGATGGCGAGAGTAATTCTCGATGCCGCTGCAGAAACCGATCTGCTCCATCATCTCTAGATCAAAGGTCGTGCGCATCCGTAATCGCTGTGCCTCAAGGAGCTTGCCCTGTTTTTCGAAGAGATTGAGTTGAATCTGTAACTCATCCGCGATATCTCCTATCGCCCGTTTTATGGTCTCGGGTCCGGCAGCATAATGAGTGGCGGGAAAGATATGTGTCTCGCTCTCATCTCGGATGATTTCTCCAGTTAAAGGGTGAAGACTCGTAATTTTCTCTATCTCATCGCCGAACATCTCGATTCGAATCGCTAACTCCTCATACATCGGAATTATCTCGATCGTATCCCCACGGACTCTAAAGGTCCCTCTCTCAAAGGCCACGTCATTTCGCTTGTACTGAACATCTACGAATCGACGAAGCAGGGCATTTCGCTCAATTTCATCCCCTACACGAAGTGTCACCATCCGATCGACGTACTCTTGAGGGGTACCAAGGCCGTAAATACAGGAGACGGTTGCTACAACTATGACATCTCTGCGCGTTAGTAATGAGTTGGTTGCAGAGTGGCGCAGCCGTTCAACCTCATCGTTGACACTTGAATCCTTCTCAATGAATGTATCGGTCTGAGGGACATAGGCCTCTGGTTGGTAGTAGTCGTAATAAGAGACGAAGTATTCAACGGCATTATTTGGTAAAAGCTCACGAAACTCATTTGCTAATTGGGCGGCCAGGGTTTTATTGGGTGCCAAGACAAGGGTCGGGCGTTGAAGCTTTTCTATGAGCCAGGCCGTAGTCGCAGATTTGCCAGTTCCCGTTGCTCCAAGTAGAACGACATCCTGCTCTCCAGCCTCAAAGCGCCGAGCGATCTCAGCAATCGCCTCGGGTTGATCACCAGCGGGAATATAGTCACTGATTACTTGAAATGGTTCGACCCGTCGCTGTAAATCCGATACTGGGCGCATGCACCAATTCTAGTTAGAAGTCGGAGTTAAACCATCCCAAATATTTTCGACCTGACGCGCCAAATCATCGGCCGTGCCATTGTTCTCGATGACGAAATCGGCGATAGAGAGCCTTTGCTCTCGTGTGGCCTGGGCTGCGATGCGGGCCTGAATCTGGGAGAGATGTAAGCCCTTCGCACGCAATCGAGCGATACGGATATCCATCTCGGCCTCGATTGTTATCACAAGGTCGAAGCGATCGGCCGCGTTAGTCTCAAAGAGAAGTGGGATCTCATAGACCAAGGTTTGCTTACCCGTGAGCGATGCCACTGCAGCCTCGAACTGTTTGCGAACATAAGGGTGAATGATCGATTCTAAAGTTGCCTTATGACTTGCATCCTTAAAAATTATTTCTCCTAGCACCTGTCTATCAATCTCACCATCTTTAAGAATTGAATCTCCAAAGGCAGCAAGAGTCTGATCAAAGCCGGTTGAACCCCGCTCTATCGCTGCCCGGGCTAGTTGATCGGCATCGATGACTAAGGCACCCAGGTCGGCAAAATATTCGGCGGCCAGTGACTTTCCACTACCGATACCGCCAGTTAATCCGATGACGAGCATGCGGTAAGGATAGCCCCAACCGAATTCTCTCCCCCACAATAGAAAAGACCCAGCACATGCGCTGGGTCTTTTCTTTCAAATATTTACTCTGCAGCCACTACCTCTATTGATTCAACTTCAGTGGCCTCTGGAACTGCGGCAGCATCGGCGGCCTTGGCTTCGGCTTTTTGCTTCTTGTGAGCCATGAAGCGCTCTTGAGCTTGGGCGTATTGACGCTCCCACTCCTCGCGCTGAGTTTCATGGCCTGGCTTCCACTCTTGGGTCTGCGAATCAAAACCTTCAGGGTAGATGAAGTTTCCCTCGGCATCGTAGCGAGCAGCCATTCCATACTGAGTTGGATCAAAGGCTTCGATTTCAATCTCGTGTCCCTCATTTGCCTGCTTAAGAGAGAGTGAGATGCGCCGACGCTCTAGATCGATATCAATAATTTTTACGAATAACTCGTCATCTACGGCGACAACTTGCTCTGGAATCTCGACATGTCGTTCGGCTAATTCAGAGATATGAACAAGGCCTTCAATACCTTCATGTACTCGAATGAAGGCTCCGAATGGGACAAGCTTTGTCACCACTCCTGGGACAACTTGATTGATTGTGTGGGTACGGGCAAAGGCCTGCCATGGATCTTCTTGCGTTGCCTTGAGTGAGAGTGATACACGCTCGCGCTCAAAATCAACTTCGAGAACCTCAACAGTGACTTCATCTCCAACTTCAACGACCTCACCTGGATGATCGATATGTTTCCATGAGAGCTCTGATACGTGGACAAGTCCATCAACGCCACCAAGGTCCACGAAGGCACCGAAATTCACGATTGATGAGACGACACCCGAGCGAACTTGACCTTTTTGTAATTGATTTAAAAACGTTGTGCGTGATTCGGACTGGGTCTGCTCTAGGAATGCCCGGCGGGAGAGAACAACATTGTTTCGGTTCTTATCCAGTTCGATGATACGGGCCTCGACTTGCTTGCCAATGTAAGGCGTTAAATCACGTACCCGACGCATCTCGACCAGTGATGCTGGAAGGAAGCCACGCAGTCCGATATCAACGATGAGCCCACCCTTGACAACTTCAATGACTGTGCCGATGACAACTTCATCGCGCTCTTTCTTACCTTCGATGTCACCCCATGCGCGTTCGTACTGTGCGCGCTTTTTGGAGAGAATCAAACGACCCTCTTTGTCCTCCTTTTGAAGGACAAGAGCCTCAATACTTTCACCGACTTTCACAATCTCATTTGGATCTACATCGTGGCGAATTGAAAGCTCACGAGAAGGTATTACTCCCTCAGTCTTATATCCAATGTCAACGAGTACCTCTTCGCGACCAACTTGGACGATAGTTCCTGTGACAAGATCTCCGTCATTAAAATTTCTAATTGTTCCTTCGATTGCCGCGAGGAAATCTGCGGCCGAGCCAATATCATTCAATGCAATTACTGGTGCTGTAGACAAGTGTGCTCCGTAGGGATAGATGAGTAGAAGGTTCCACTTTCGTGGCTGGAGGGCAAGGGTAGGGTTTGTGAGCGGATAAGGGCAAATCCACTAAATTTTTTGAGCGTAATCGCTAGACTCAACTTCGTTATGAAGCGATATAAAGAGTTGCTGGCCTTTCCACAGGTCATTCAGCTAGGTATCAGCGCATTTCCAGCGCGACTGGCCTATTCCATGATCGGTTTAGGCATATTTTTTAAGGCAGAGCAAGAGACGGGTTCAGTGGCCATAGCTGGTTTTGCAATCGGCTTGAACTCACTGGCTGGGGCGGCTACCGCCGGCCTTCGAGGATCGGTCATGGATCGTTTTGGTCAGAAGTGGCCAATCCGTATTTTGGTCCCGATGTATTCAGGCTTGATTCTCATTCTCAACACAATGGATACCAGTAAATCTATTTTAATAACCACCTTTATTCTGGGAATCACTGCTCCTCCAATTAATCTCTCAGTGCGTCCTTTATGGAAGGACATCGTTCCTGATTCATATTTAAGAACTGCATATGCCTTCGACTCGTCCATGATGAATTCAACTGGCGTTATTGGGCCAGTTGTAATAACAGCGCTCTCACTTTCTTCGCGTCCAGCGCTTGGCTTAGGCGCTATTGCGACTCTGATGTTTTTGGGTGGGATCGCATTATCACTGACTCCCGTCTCCCGAAATTGGATTCCAGAGAAAAAACAAAAAAATCAGCAGAAGTTGTGGCGCGATCGAGCTATTCGATTACTCATGCTCGAAGGCTGCTTTATCGGCTTTGGATGGGGAGTATTTGATGTTGCCGTCCCAGCCTTTGCAACTCAAGAAGGGGTGCCAAATCGCGTTGCATGGATCTTTGCCTCTTTTGGAATCGCCACTGTCACCGGAGGCTTATTCGGTGGTTTGGTTTCAAAGAGACTCTCTCCGCTATCTGCGCTTCGCCGAACTTACCTGCTGTGGGTGATCGCATGTATCCCTGTAGCCTTCACGTATCCCGATTGGACCATGGCCTTAGTCGGAGCATGCATTGGTTTTCTGGGTGGGGCACTTCAAGTCTTCTACTTTGAAGTTCTCGAAATTGTTAGACCACAGGGGTCGCAGACGGCATCACTTGGTTGGATTTGGAGTATTGAAGGATCGTTCATGGCGCTAGGCGCCGCTGTTGGTGGCGTTGTCTCAGAGATGTTTTCTCCTCGAATAGGTTTAGCGATGCTACCGATCATGATCTTCTTTGGTTTACTCATTCTGACTATTGGACGCGAACGATTGAGTGCGGCATATGCTGTTCCAACCCACGAGGAGGATCTTCGGGCGATAAAAAGTATCTCTAATGAGGTTAAGTAGCCTCTGAAACTAGTGTGCCGCTTCGTGCCAGGTTAGACCAAGGCCAGCATTTACATCTAGAGGGGCACGTAGCGGATATGCAGAGCCCATTTCCCGCCTTACTAGTTCGCGCACTTTCTCCTCTTCACCCTCTACTACTTCAAGGATTAGCTCATCATGTATCTGTAGAAGAAGACGTGAGCCTAGGTTCGCATTCTCTATCGCCTTTTGTACCTTTAACATCGCCAACTTAATTATGTCAGCGGCCGATCCCTGAATCGGGGCGTTGAGCGCCATCCTCTCTGCCACCTCTCGATGCACACGATTATCGCTCATAAGATCTGGCAAGTAACGCCTGCGTCCCATAATCGTCTCGGTATAACCGAGCTTACGTGCATCATCGACTACCGTCTTTAAATAGTCGCGGATGCCTCCAAAGCGCGCAAAGTAAGTATCCATTAAGGATTGAGCATTAGCGGGAGTAATATCTAACTGAGTAGCTAGACCGTAAGAGGATAAGCCGTAGGCCAGACCATACGACATAGCTTTTATCTGCCTGCGCATCTCTGGATCAACATCGGTGGCCTTTACACCAAAGATAACGGCGGCGATCGTTGCATGAAGATCTTCCCCAGATTCGAAGGCTCTCAAGAGTTTTTCATCGTGGGAGAGATGAGCCATGATGCGCATCTCTATCTGACTGTAATCGGCGGTGAGGAGACCGACATAGCCATCACCTGCAACAAAAGCATTTCGGATTTTACGTCCCTCTTCTGTGCGCACAGGAATATTCTGAAGATTTGGNGCGATAGATGAGAGCCGTCCAGTTGCTGTGACGGTTTGGGCAAAGTGAGTATGGATACGTCCATCAAGGGCGATAGCCGCGATTAATCCCTCAATGGTCGTTGAAAGTTTCTTGGTCTCACGGATACGAAGTAGATGAGTTAAGATTGGATGTCCAGTCTTTTTATGGAGCCAATCCAAACTTTCAGCATCGGTTGTAAAGCCCGTCTTGATCTTTTTCGTCTTGGGTAGGCCAAGCTCATCAAAGAGCAGGCTTTGAAGCTGCTTGGGAGATGCCACATTGAACTCATGTCCGGCAGACTCATGGGCCGCTTTGGTTTCACGGGCAACTTCACCCTCAAAGAATCCAAAAAGCCTCTCAAGCTCGCCTTGGTCGATGGCGACCCCGATCCTCTCCATATTGGCTAACAACTGTGCGATGGGAAGCTCCATCGTTGAAAAAAGTTCGAAAAGGTTTCGCTCCTTGAGTTCGCGAGTGAGGCTCACTTGCAGAGAAAATAACGCCCGCGCACTCGTGAGCAACTCCTGTTCCTGACTTGACTGATCGATTACCGAACCATCACCCCATCTCTGAGACAAATCTGCCAGAGATGAAGCTCGAACTCCAGGATTAACTAAATAAGCGGCCAAGGCGCTATCGAATTCAATACCAAGGAGTGCGGTAGCGCGTGCCAGAGATTTAGCATCATGAGTAATCTTCTTGACTGTGGCATCAGCGGCCCAATCCCCCATCTTTGAGCTTTGGACCAGGAATATATTCTCAGGTGATAGTCCGATGGCGTATTGATGAAGATGCTCATCCTCCAAAGCAAAGGCAATCGTGATCGGGCCACCATGTGATGCAATCTGCGCATCGGCTTCGGTGGTAGTTAAAGATCGCACCGCCATCTCTACTGAAAAAAGAGAGGGTGCTTGTCCAGCGATTGCAGGTGTGCTCCGTGTGATCAGAACTTGCCTAATTCGCTCTTTAAGGCTTTTGAACTCCAAAGTATCAAAGAGTGGATTGGTCTTGCTCTCATCGACTCCAGACCAGGACAGATCCGAGAGTGCAAACTCAATGGGAACATTGCTAATCAAGCGCGTTAACTCACTATTAAGAGTTACCGATGCGATTGAATCTCGAAATGAGGCCCCCGCTTTGCCTGACAACTTATCTGCGTTGGCGATCAACTCTGCCAGGGATCCATGATCAATGATCCACTTTGCCGCTGTCTTCTCNCCGACACCTGGGACGGAGGGGAGATTATCACTTGGATCTCCGCGTAGTGCGGCAAAATCTGGATATTGAGCGGGTGTCATCCCATATTTTTCGATGACTGCCTGCGGTGTCATTCGCGCCAAATCGCTCACGCCACGCTTTGGATAGAGAACTGTCGTCATCTGATTCACTAATTGAAAAGAGTCACGATCACCACTACAGATGAGTGTTTCAAAGCCATCTAACTCAGCCTGCTTTGTTAATGTGGCCAAAATATCATCGGCCTCATATCCTTCAAGTTCAAAAGATGTGATACCGAAGGCGGTAACAAGTTGGTGAAGCAGTTCCATCTGAGATCGAAATTCATCAGGTGTCTTGGCACGATTCGCCTTGTACTCAGGAAATATCTCAGTTCGTAAAGTCTTGCGGGATACATCGAAGGCAACGGCTACATGCGTCGGCTCTTCAGAGCTCAGGAGAGATAGGAGCATCGTTGCAAAGCCATANATGGCATTGGTGTGCTGGCCCGATGCCGTTGTGAAATTCTCGACTGGCAGGGCGTAAAAGGCGCGATATGCCATTGAGTGTCCATCAATGAGCAATAGCCGTTTAGACATGGGCTCATCCTAGATTCCACAGTAGAATCTGTCTTATGGTCAGTGAAGATTTTCTTGCTTTTTATAAAGAGCGAGGAAGCGGTGCACTCGATAAAAAACTGGGTATCGTTTTTCTCGAAGCACAAGAGGGTCGTTTAGTAGCCACGATGCCTGTAGAGGGTAATACGCAACCATTTGGTCTTTTGCACGGTGGTGCCAATGTGGTTCTAGCCGAGTCTTTGGGATCGATCGGAACATCATTACATGCAGGCATTCATCGAAAGATTGTTGGAGTCGATATCAACGCTACTCACCACAAATCTGCGACAAGTGGCGTGGTGACCGGTGTGGCCACTGCAATCTCCCTTGGCAAAACACTATGCAGCTGGGATGTCGTNATAACAAACGATAAAGGTGAGCGCACATGCACCGCTCGCATCACCTGTCTGATACTGGCAGAGCGCTAAGGATTTAGGCCTGCGCCCCAGTTCCCAGATAGGCCTGGCGCACAGCAGGATCATCAAGAAGATCACTCGCCTTCGCCTCTTTGACAACATTTCCGGTCTCAAGAATGTATGCGCGATGTGCACGTGCAAGAGCCTGTGCTGCATTCTGTTCGACTAGCAAGATTGTCACTCCACTCTTATTGATCTCAGTGATGATGCGGAAGATATTTGCAATCATCTGTGGTGCAAGGCCCATTGANGGCTCATCAAGGAGTAAAACCTTTGGCCGTGACATGAGGGCACGACCGATAGCAAGCATCTGCTGCTCTCCCCCAGAGAGGGTTCCGCCGGCTTGGGAGGTACGTTCTTTTAAACGTGGGAAGAGTTGGTAAATCTTATCGAGATCCTCATTCATCTCAGCTTTGCGCTCCTTGCGGTGAAACTTACCCATCTCAAGATTTTCTAGCACTGTCATTCCAGGAAAGATTCCACGGCCTTCAGGTGCCTGTGAGATACCAAGATTTACCCTCTCGTGGGCAGCGACTTTAGAGATATCTTGACCATCAAATAAAATCGAACCACTGGAGACTTTGCGTAGACCAGAAATTGTCTTGAGTGTCGTTGTTTTACCCGCTCCGTTAGCTCCAATGAGCGTGACGATCTCTCCCTCATTGACGACAACCGAGATTCCCTTGATCGCCTCGATCTTTCCATAATGAACCCGCAGATCCTTGATCTCAAGACGCATCTACTGGCACTCCTAAATAGGCCTCAATAACCTTTGGATCCTTCTGTACATTACTTGGGAGATCATCGGCGATCTTGATGCCGAAGTCTAAGACAGCCACACGATCTGAGATTCCCATGATCAAGGACATATCNTGCTCGATCAGAAGAACGGTATAACCAGCATCACGGATCTTTTTGATCAGTGATGCAAGCTCTACCTTCTCTGCTGGATTAAAGCCGGCAGCTGGTTCATCCAAAAGTAAGAGGCGTGGCTCAGTGCCCATTGCACGCGCAATTTCTAAGCGGCGCTGATCTCCATAGGGAAGGTTCTTGCCAAGTTGATCTGCGCGGTGGCCAATCCCCATAAAATCCAGGAGCTCCTGTGCGCGAATACGGTCTCGCTTCTCCTCACGGCGCGANCGGGGCAGACCAAAGAGTGCTCCTACAAGCCCTGAGCCCTTGTGAACATCGGTCGCAGTGATGACATTTTCTAATGCGGTCATCTCCCCCCAGAGGCGGACATTTTGGAAGGTGCGGGCCATGCCGGTTTTNGCGATTACATGACGCTTCATTCCAAGAATACTTTTTCCCTCAAAGATAATCTCACCGGCAGTTGCCTGATAAACACCAGTGATCACGTTAAAGACAGTCGTCTTACCTGCACCGTTCGGGCCGATGAGGGCACAGATCTCACCTTTGAATACATCTAGATCAACCGAGTCTAAGGCGGTCACTCCACCAAAGCGCATTGTTAGATTTTTAAGTTCAAGGATCTTCTCACTCATTTACACGGCCTCCTTTTGCCTAATTTTTTCGCGCTTCTTTCGAGGTAATAATCCATCTGGCCGAACATTCATAATCACCAAAAGTACTAGACCAAAGACCAATTGGCGAGCGTTACTGATAAAGCGGATACGCTCGGGTAGATAGGCCAGGATAGATGCACCGAGGATGACTCCCCAGATATTTCCTAAACCTCCGAAGACAATGCATGCCAAAATGAGAATAGAGGTATTGAAAGTGAACATATCGGGGGCGATGAACATTGTCTTTGAGGCATAGATGACTCCACCAGCGCCGCCGACTGCAGCCCCGATTGTAAATGACCAGAGCTTATAGACCAAAAGGTTGACCCCCATAAGTGCTGCAACATCTTCGTCTTGGCGTATCGCCTCCCATGCCCGACCTGGCCGACGGATTGTGAAGCGACGTATCATCCATATGACCAATAAAATCAGAATGAGAATGACCCAAAAGTAGCCTGCATGATCATCGAGCTCAAACTTTTGACCCAAGATTGCAGGAGGGGTTGGAACACCAACGATGCCATTAGGTCCACCCGTCACAGAGAGATTAAGGGCGACGATGCGGATGATCTCTCCAAAACCCAAAGTAATAATCGCCAAATAATCACCACGTAGGCGCAGTGCCGGTAGGCCTAGAAGTAATCCTGAGAGCATCGCAAAGAAGATTCCAAAGGGAAGGATCTGCCATGTATTAAGGCTTGTCATAGTTCCCATGATGCCCATCGTGTANGCACCGATTGCAAAGAAGGCTACGTAGCCAAGATCTAAGAGTCCAGACTTTCCAACCACGATATTGAGTCCAAGACCCATAAGAACGAAGAGGGCGATTGGGTAAACGAGCACTGCTTGATAGGAGGATATAGGGGTGTCAAGAAAAGAGGTTGGTCCAAAACTTCCGGCGTAGGGAAGAAGTGCCACGAGAGTAATGACAATCAATACAAAGCCTGAGCGGGCAGGCGGACTCCAACTCTCCCAGATTGATGCACTCTTATCGCGAATATTTATCATCATGTNCTCGTTTGCTGGACAGCTTCACCGAAGATGCCATTTGGTTTGAGGAGCAAGACAAGAACCAATACTGTAAAGACGGTCACTGATTTCCACTGCGAGCCAAGGATGGCCGATGAAAACTGCTCAAGGACTCCAAGGAACATGCCACCGTAGAAGGCCCCTCGAAGGTTTCCGATACCGCCAAGAACTGCAGTAGTAAAAGCCGCCAAACCTAGATTGAAGCCCACATTAAACTGGGTTGTCTCATAGACGGTGGTATAGAAAAACGCGGCTGCACCTGTTGTGAGGCCACCAATAAAAAATGTAAGTGAAACAACTCGATTGAGGTTTATCCCCATAAGTTTTGAGTTTTCCTCGCTCATGGACACGGCACGGATGGCCTTACCCAGGCGGGTCTTGGTGACGAAACGATCAAGAACAACAAATATTACGACTCCAGAGACAATGACCATGACTGTATCAATTCTAAAATTAGCACCAGCAAACTCTCCAAATGACCACTTGTCTAAAAGACGCGGAGATGTCTGGGGACGAGAAAAAGTCACAATACGTGTCGTCTCAAGAAGAACTATCGATGTTGCNATCGCAGAGATTAAAAAGCCTAAGGGTTTGGCACCGAGGGCTCGCAGCCGTCTGTAAGCCACTAGCTCGACTAAAATTCCTAAAAATCCACAGATCAGCATAGAGAAAAGCAGAGCGAAGACAAGAGTGTAAATCAGTCTGAAGCCATGTAGAGATTGAGAGTCGGTCTGGTTTTGTAGGATTCCAACCTGTGCTACAACGGTTGCAAATGTCCCGATCATAAAGACTTCAGAGTTGGCAAAGTTAATCAAACGAAGCACGCCGTAGACCATGGTGTATCCAAGAGAGATTAAAACGTAGATAAAGCCAAGAGCGATTCCCTGCAGGCAGAGGGACCAGAACTGGCTCTCAAGAACTTGTAAATTCATATAATCCACTTCATTGTAGTAATCGCAGCCGCCTCTGGATTTAGCCAGAGACGGCTGCGATTATTTGATGCTCAATACTACTTAGGCAACGCCCAGGTAAGTAATCTTTCCAGCCTTGATTGTAAAGGCTCCAACTGCTGCTCCACCGATGATGTCACCATATCGATCGAATCGAATGGTATCCCCGGCAACGCCCTTGAATGAGCCATTTGTGAGGCAGTTCTGCATTCCCGCACGAGTTACGACACCCTGCTTGATGCATGCAAGGAAGATGTTAGTTGCATTGTAGGTCGATGTGACATAGCTACCTGGAACCTTAATTCCGGTGAGCTTTGTGTAGGCAACCATCTGTGCAGGTGTAGCGACATCCTCAAAAGGAACATCTGCAGCGGTTAGACGTGCACCCTCTGCAGCAGTGTTACCAGCGTTATTTGGGAATGTTGCCTTGAGAACTCCGTCACCGGCAGCGAAGATACCTGTGTATCCACCATCGCGAAGTGCCTTGACAAACTTTGCAGCATCAGGTGCATATCCGCAGTAGATAACTACGTTGGCTCCAGATGCCTTTACCTTTGCAACCACGGATGTGTAATCACTTGTGTTCTCTGGGACGCTATCGGTTCCAGCGATCTTGGTAATATTTGGCTTTGTATAATCGGCAAGACCCTTACCGTATGCGGTCTTATCATCTACCAAATAAACACTTGGTGAGGCAATTCCCTTTGTTGCATAGCGAGCAAGTGCTGGACCTTGGAACTTATCATTTGCCACAACACGCTTGAAGATTGGGAAACCATTTACTGGCGCCCTTCTATCTGTAAGAGATACTCGTGTAGCAGACATAGAGATAAGAGGGAGTCTTCCCGCTTTGTAAGCTGGAAGTGAGGCNTGAGTNGCACCAGAGAAGGCTGGACCAATGAGGCCGATGATCTTCTTGTTTGATGCGATACCAGGTGCAAGAACTGCAGCAACCTCAGCTAAACCCTGGTCATCTGCGATGACGAGCTCTACCTTGATCGCTGGNTTTGTAGCGTTGTACTCAGAGAGGGCAAATCTAGCTGCCGTNAATTCATCTTGACCTGTAAGAGCGTTAGATCCTGTTAAGGGTGCCTGAAAAGCAAGAGAGACACTCTTTGGTGCTGCGCTCGCTGATGAAACTACCGACACACAAAAAACGAGCGTAGCGGCAGAGGCAACGGCGAGGGAGCGTTGTACCTTCTTATTCATGTAAAGCCTTCCTATAGGTTTTCATTTCCATCCCGGGATGGGGAAGGTGTAAGCGTAAAGGTCAGGGAAAGCTTAGGCAAACAAAAGGGAGAGGAATTGATAACGTTTGCGTAACAGGTCCGCCTTACCCNTCGCAATGAGCCTCTAGCCGAGTTAGAGCTTCTCCCCCACCTTTTCACGCTTCTTTCGGGGCAGCAGACCATCTGGTCTAAAGTTCATGACGACCACAAGAACTGTGCCAAAGACCAACAACCGAGCATCAGAGATGAATCGGATTCGATCTGGCAGATAGCCAAGAATTGTGGCACCGACAACTACTCCCCAAATATTTCCGATACCACCGAATACAACACAGGCGAGGATCAAAATCGAGACNTTGAGTGTAAACATCTCTGGAGCGATAAAGAGATTCTTTGATGCATAGAGAACNCCTGCTGCACCTCCTACCGCTGCTCCCAGAGAGAAAGACCAGATCTTGAATTTGAGGGTGTGTACTCCTAAAAGCTCTGCGACATCCTCATCTTGACGGATAGCCTCCCACGCCCGTCCGGGACGACGGATACTCAATCGGCGAATCATCCATATCGTGAGCAGAATCATGATCACAACTACCCAGAAGAAAACCTTCTGATCATCTAATTTGAACTCAAGTGGCCCAATATTTGGTGGCATCGGAATATTTGCGATGCCATTAGGGCCCTTAGTCCAAGAAGAGTTCAGCGCGATCAAACGAACGATCTCACCAAAACCTAATGTGACAATCGCCAGATAATCACCGCGCAGTCGCAAAGTTGGAAGACCCAGTAATACTCCTGCGATCATCGCAAAGGCGATACCAAAGGGCATAATCTGCCAGGTGTTGAGCCCAGTCAGAGTCCCCATGAGCGCCATGGTGTAGGCACCGATTGCAAAGAAGGCAACATAACCAAGATCGAGCATTCCTGATTTTCCTACGACGATATTCAAACCTAGGGCCATCAATACGAAAACCCCCACCGGATAGACCAACACGGCGTCATATGCGGCGATCGGAGTTGCTAAGAAACTCGCCCCCGCAAATGGCAAGAGAGCTACAAGTGCAATTGCGGTGAGTGCTATCGCAACTCTGCCTTGACGATTTGAACGCTCCCAGAGTTGGGCGCCGGCATCTCGTAAGTTCCAATAGTTTCGAATCTTCATATCCTCACGCCCTCGTCTGCTGAACGGCCTCACCGAACAGACCATTTGGCTTGAAGAGAAGCACTAAAACGAGCACGATGAAGACGGTGACCGCCTTCCACTGTGTTCCAAGGACTGCAGATGCATAAACTTCAAGCAGGCCAAGAGAGAGTCCACCCAAAAATGCGCCGCGAATATTTCCGATACCACCAAGAACGGCGGCGGTAAAAGCTGCCAGCCCCATAGTAAATCCGATATTAAACTTGGTGTACTCAAAGACTGTGATGTAAAAAAACCCTGCCGCTCCAGTTGCTAATCCTCCAACGAGAAAAGTTACGGTGATCACACGGTTGAGGTTGACACCCATCAACTTCGCGGAGTCTTCATTTTGGGAGACGGCGCGAATGGCCTTGCCCATACGGGAGAGCTGGATAAAGCGCTCCAGCAGGATGTAAATAATCGCCGCTGCGATAATCGTGACAACCGTATCGAGACGAACATTGGCACCCCATACCTCGGTAAGAATCATCTTCTCGAGAACGCGAGGCGAGCCGACAGGGCGTGAGTCGGTGAGAAGGCGCATGACCTCTGCCAATGCGATAGAGATGCCAATCGCAGAGATCAAAGTGGCTAATCGGTTCGTTCCCTTCATGCGCAAACGACGATATGCAACAAATTCAACGAAGACTGCGGTAAGGGCGGCCACCAGCATTGACATCAGTAGGGCTGAAACGAGAACGAGAGCTAGCTTCCATCCTCTTGCAGGTTCAGATGTCTGCGTGTAGTGAAAGATATCTCGGTTAGTTATTACCGTACCAAAAGTCCCCCACATGAATATCTCAGAGTTTGCAAAGTTGATCATACGCAGAACGCCATAAACCATGGTGTAGCCAAGTGAAATCAATACATAGATAAATCCAAGGGCGATTCCAGCGATAGTGAGCGACCAGAACTGGTCAATTAATACTGCAAACATTGCTCTCCTTGGATGCCAGACCGTGGGCGTAATCTACTGCAATACCATGCAAGAGGTGGGTGTCTTTGAGATCTTTTTAAAGACCCTTCAGAACACCCACCCACTAGCAAGCGTGTTGCCAAACAACTAGTCGTTAGTTATTTGATGATTCCTGTATTAACGAGAACACCGCTCTTTGTCGTGAAACCTGCGAAGAGTCCGTATGAGATATCTCCGTTGGCATCGAACTTGATGGTATTTCCGCTCACGCTCTTACCCTTGTAGGCCTTGACCCACTTGAGCATCTTTGCGCGAGTTGTATTTCCAGCTTTGATTCCCTCAAGGAGAATGTTTGCAGCATCGTATGACTCAACTGAGTACACACCTGATGAGACACCCATCTGCTTCTTGAAATCGGTCTCAAGCTTTGGACTGATGCCAGCAAGGCCACCAACACCAGTAATGCGTGAGCCCTCAGCTGATGCACCAGCAAGCTTTGGGAACTCCTGGTTGAAGACTCCGTCGCCTCCGGCAAATATCGCCGTTGATCCTGAGTCACGAAGCTGCTTGATAAAGATTGCTGCCTGGCTGTAGTAACCAGTGTAGATAACCACAGTTGCGCCAGATGTCTTGATTTTTGCAATTGTTGGGGCGAAATCTGTCGTTGTATTTGGCACTGAATCTCCGCCGCCAACGACTGTTGCTCCAGCAACCTTCTTCAAGCCAGCTTCAACGAAGCCACGAAGAGGCACTGCATACGCTGATTGGTCATCGAATACGAAGACCTTCGCACTTGAAACACCGGCTGTTGCGTACTTTGCCAATGCTGGACCCTGTAGGTCATCTTTTCCAACGACACGGTGGAAAACTGGTCCGCCGAAGTCAGGTGATGCAGGATCTGTGAGCGATACACGTGTAGCCGATGGAGAGATCATTACTAATCCGCCAGCCTTGTAATAAGGAAGTGATGCGATTGTTGCACCTGAGTAAGCAGGTCCGACAACGCCAAGAATGCTCTTGTTAGAGGCAGTTCCTGGAGCAACTGTTGATGCAACAGCTGGATCTCCCTGGTCATCTACTGAAACAATTTTGATTTTGATATTTGGGTTCTTCTTCATAAAGAGCTTGGCCGCATATTTGACTGCGTTCTGCTCATCGATGCCAGTTGAAGCCTCTCCACCTGATAGTGGGCCTTGGTATGCGATTGTGTAAGTCTTAACTGCTGCCTGCGCGTTAGTCGCTGCTGCAACGCCGAAAACGAGAGTGGCTGCAGAGATAACGGCAAGTGAGCGCTGAATCTTTGAGTTCATGTACTGCCTTTCCTGTTTTTTTACATATGTCCCGGGACAGGGAGGATGAAAGGGTAATGGAGGAGCTGTGGGGTTCACAACCCGCAGATGAGCGTGAAATATTTCGATTTCGTTATAAATACCTCAGCTCCCGTGCAGGGCTTGGAGTTATTTGTTGGGTACGGCCTCCGGATTTATCACTGCCTCGGCGATCGCCTTCATGCTCAAACGCCTATCCATAGCCGCCCGCTGAATCCAGGAGAACGCCTGCGGTTCAGAGAGATCGAGTGCCTTCATCAAAATGCCCTTTGCTCGATCGATCAATTTACGTGTCTCTAGACGCTCATATAAGTCGGAGACCTCATCGGCCAGAGATTTCATCTGCACATGCCTACTGATTGCAATTTCAATCGCTGGGACTAAATCACTGATGGTAAAAGGCTTAACGACGTAAGCCATAACACCAGCATCGCGTGCACGATCAACGAGCTCTCTTTGAGAGAAGGCAGTGAGCATGAGCACAGGAGCAATTGCGATGATTTTCTCAGCCGCTGAAATCCCATCCAAGATCGGCATCTTGACATCGAGAATGGCAAGGTCAGGTTTGTGTAACTGTGCTAACTCGATCGCCTCTTGTCCGTTACTTGCCGCAGCGATTACTTCGTAGCCAGCATCGCGCAGCATCTCGACCAAGTCCATACGGATAAGCGCCTCATCTTCAGCGACGAGAATACGGATCACTAGGAATGTTCCTCTCCGATTGCACATACGCTGCGCGTGCCCCGAGTCGGATTCGAACCGACACTATGCAGTGTTTGAGACTGCCCTCTCTACCGTTGGAGTACCGAGGCGTAAGGCTAAATCTTAGCGGTAGGCGGGAGCGGCCCCGCCAACGGCATCTCCCACACGGTGAACACGCATCGCATTAGTAGAACCGGGAATTCCTGGAGGAGAGCCGGCGACGATCATCACGTTGTCCCCAATGTGAGCGCGCTTTGAGTCGATCAAAACTGAGTCAACGAGTTTGACCATCTCATCAGTTGCCCCGACGATCGGAGTCAACATCGATTCAACTCCCCATGAGAGAGCTAAACGATTGAAAGTACCGATCTCTGGAGTCATCGCAAGAATTGGAATGGGTGAGCGCAAACGTGACATACGACGGGCCGAATCACCGCTTTGTGTAAAAGCGACCAAGTATTTAGCACCGACAATGGCCCCAACCTCAGTTGCAGCCTTTGTGATGGCACCTCCTTTAGAGCGGGGGGCTGTCTTGATGGGACGAATCCGATCAAGTCCACCCTCCTCTGTCTTTTGAATAATTCGCGCCATCGTGAGCACCGATTCGATCGCAAACNCGCCCACACTAGTCTCTCCCGAAAGCATNAAGGCATCTGCGCCATCGAGGACCGCGTTAGCACAATCNGTAGCCTCGGCGCGCGTTGGCCGAGAGTTAGTAATCATTGACTCCAGCATCTGAGTTGCAACAATGACTGGTTTTGCCATNTCGCGCGCGAGTTCGACACAGAGTTTTTGCACCAGCGGCACATCTTCAATAGGTAGCTCTACACCTAGATCGCCCCGTGCCACCATGATGCCATCAAATGCCTCGATGATCTCGTTTATATTTGCGACGGCCTGAGGCTTTTCAATCTTAGCAATCACTGGGATTCGAATGCCCTCTTCATCCATAATTTTATGGACATCTTTGATATCGGCAGCATCTCGTACAAAGGAGAGTGCGATGAAATCAGCACCGGCGCGAAGACCCCAACGCAGATCCTCAATATCNTTCTCTGACATCGCAGGAACNGAGACAGCTACACCTGGCAGGTTGATTCCCTTATTATTACTCACCAAACCTGCTTCGATCACTGTGGTAATTACATCGTTACCACTTACTTGGGTGACTTGAACAGTGACTTTCCCATCATCGATCAGTATGTGGTCCCCAACCTTGCAATCACCTGGCAGAGCCTTGTATGTGGTTCCAACTCGATCCTTTGTACCGTCAACTTCATCAGTTGTAATCGTAAAGATGTCTCCCCGTGCTAACTCGTGAGGACCTGCAATNAAGCGTGCAAGACGGATCTTCGGGCCCTGAAGATCAACTAAAATCGCAATAGGGCGTCCAGCGGCTTTGGCCCCGGCTCGCACTTGGTTAAAACGCACTTGGTGTTCGGCATATGTTCCATGAGAAAGATTCATGCGGGCCATATTCATTCCCGCATCGATGAGCTCTTTAACTTTCTGCTCTGAATCAACTGCAGGACCCATTGTGCATACAATCTTGGCTCTGCGCATATCAGGATTCTAAACCATCAATGGGCGGGTCGTTGGCTCTATCGAATACGGAAGCTGTGTATCGCCCGTGAGATATCTATCCACTGATGAAGCGGCGCTGCGACCTTCTGCGATAGCCCAGACAATCAATGACTGTCCACGTCCAGCATCACCAGCGACGAAGACTCCATCATTATTGGCGGCATAGTTCGCATCTCGGATGATATTTCCACGATCATCAATTCCAACCTCCAACTGCTCAAGTAAGGCAGAGCGTTGCGGTCCCGTGAAACCCAATGCGAGGAAGACAAAATCGGCAATGATCTCTTTCTCACTCCCTGAAACTGGCTCGAACTTACCGTTAATAAATTCGGTCTCGACGATTTTGATTGCGCGTAAGTTTCCAGCCCCATCCCCCAAGAACTCCTCTGTGCTCACAGAGAAAAGACGGTTATCTCTCTCCTCGTGGGCACTTGAGATGCGATAGATCATCGGATATGTCGGCCATGGGTGCTCATCTGCCCGTTCATCACTTGGCCTTGGCATAATCTCTAACTGTGTNATGCTTGCAGCACCTTGGCGGATGGCCGTGCCCAAACAATCTGCGCCGGTATCTCCTCCGCCCAGAATCACGACATGCTTGCCGGCAACGTTAATCCCATCCGGTTCGAGCACACCTAGGGCCTGAGCATTGCCCCATGGTAGATACTCCATCGCCTGATACACACCAACTAGATCGCGACCAGGAATATCAAGATCACGCCACTTAGTCGCACCAACTGCTAGAACTATCGCATCGTATTTTTTACGAAGGGCAGATCCCGTCAACTCCCCGCCCACATCGACACCGGGGCGAAAACGAGTGCCCTCTCTCTCCATCTGATTCAATCTACGATCGAGAATATGTTTCTCCATCTTGAACTCAGGAATCCCATAGCGCAGAAGCCCACCAATCTTGGCTGCACGCTCGTACACGGCGACGGTATGGCCTGCTCGTGTTAACTGTTGGGCAGCGGCCAGACCTGCCGGGCCCGAACCAATTACCGCAACTGTTTTGCCAGTAATGCGATCAGGAGCCAATGGCTTTACCATCCCACCTGCAAATGCCTCTTCCACGGTGCGAAGCTCTATCTGCTTGATCGTTACCGCATCAAGGTTGATTGCAACTACGCATGCACTCTCACATGGTGCAGGACAAAGACGCCCGGTGACCTCGGGAAAGTTATTGGTCGCATGCAAACGATTAATCGCCTCCTGCTTATCTCCTCTATGAATCAGGTCATTCCATTCGGGGATGAGATTTCCTAGAGGACAACCCGAGTGACAGAAAGGGACGCCACAGTCCATACAGCGACCTGCCTGCTTTTGTAGATTCTCAAAGCTCTGTGGCTCATAGACCTCACGCCAATCTTGAATGCGCACATCTACAGGACGCCTCGAGGGGAGCTCGCGCGCTGTTGTAAGAAAACCCTTTGGATCAGCCAAGTGCTGCCACCTCCATCACAAGAGCGTCCACTGGAAGGCCTTCGCGAGAAGCCCGTGCCATGGCATCGAGCACGCGGGCATAATCACGTGGCATGACTAAGGAGATGCGCTTGATTGATTCATCCCAATCTGAGAGAAGTTCAGAGGCGATGATTGAATCGGTATTGTCGGTGAATTCTACAATTAATCTCTTGAGCAGAACTCTCTGATCATCTGGAACGGCAAGAACATCGACCATATCTGGATTGACCTGTGCGNAATCCANATCTAAGACAAAGGCGCGTCCGCCTGACATNCCAGCGGCAAAATTTCGCCCAATCGCCCCAAGCACGATGACNGTTCCACCCGTCATATATTCGCAGCCATGATCACCGATTCCTTCAACNACTGCAGTNGCGCCAGAGTTGCGTACACAGAAGCGCTCCCCAACGATGCCACGGATCAAAATCTGACCAGATGTTGCTCCGTAGCCGATGACATTTCCTGCAATGACATTTTGATGAGATGCAAATGGCGATGTGATATCTGGTCGCACGATGACGCGACCTCCCGATATCCCCTTGCCGACGTAGTCATTTGAATCACCGAATAAGCGAAGCGTGAGTCCAGCTGGGATGAATGCGCCAAAGGACTGACCGGCCGAACCACGCAACGTAATATCAATCGTTCCNTCGGGCAGGCCTGTACCACCGTACATGCGTGTGATCTCGGCCCCAAGCATCGTCCCAACCGTGCGATTGACATTTCGCACTGGCAGATCGATGCGCACCAGATCTTTTTTCGTCAATGCAGGCTGTGAAAGAGAGATGAGCTGNTTATCTAATGCTGCATCCAAGCCATGGTCCTGGACCTGCGTATTGTGTAATGAACTTATGACCTGTGGTCGAACAAGTAGTGGTGATAAATCCAGACCACTTGCCTTCCAGTGTTCAACCGCCTTTCTAGTCTCTAAGTACTCGACATGACCTATCGCCTCTAGAAGAGTCCTAAAGCCAAGGCTCGCCAGAATTTCACGCACCTCTTCGGCGATGTACTCAAAGAATGTTTCAACGAACTCAGGCTTTCCAGTAAAGCGGGCCCGCAGTTCAGGGTTTTGAGTCGCAACTCCTACGGGACAGGTATCTAAATGACAGACACGCATCATGATGCAGCCTGAAACGACTAGAGGCGCAGTTGCAAATCCATACTCCTCTGCACCTAATAGCGCCGCGATGACGACATCACGGCCCGTCTTTAACTGCCCATCNGTTTGGACAACTATGCGATCACGCAGATTGTTCAAGAGCAATGTCTGTTGAGTCTCNGCAAGGCCTAACTCCCACGGAGCACCTGCATGCTTAAGTGANGTCAATGGAGATGCTCCAGTTCCACCATCATGGCCTGAGATCAGAACCACATCGGCATGTGCCTTACTGACACCTGCCGCGACTGTTCCAACGCCAACCTCTGCGACAAGTTTCACATGTACGCGAGCATTTTTATTTGCGTTTTTTAGATCATGGATGAGCTGGGCTAGATCTTCAATTGAATAAATATCATGATGGGGTGGAGGTGAGATAAGTCCAACACCTGGAGTCGAGTAACGTACCTTTGCTATCCATGGATAGACCTTGTTACCAGGTAACTGTCCACCCTCACCAGGCTTGGCACCCTGTGATATTTTGATTTGAATATCATCGGCATTGACCAAATACTCACTTGTGACCCCGAACCGACCCGAAGCAACCTGTTTGATAGAGGATCGTTTTGAATCACCATTTACCTCGNCGATATTGCGTGAGGGATCTTCGCCTCCCTCACCAGTATTTGACTTACCACCCAAGCGATTCATTGCAATCGCAAGNGTTTCATGAGCCTCTTGCGAAATAGAGCCATAGGACATCGCTCCAGTCGAGAAACGCGCCATGATCGCTCTTGCGGGTTCGACCTCATCGATTGAGATCGGCCTTTGATCTTTGAATTCGAAGAGTCCGCGAAGAGTCATAAGGCGAGAGCTCTGATCGTTAACACGTTCGGTGTAGCGCTTAAAAATGTCGTAGCGCTTTGTGCGCGTCGAGTGTTGCAGCGCAAAGACTGTCTCGGGATCGAACAGATGAGGCTCACCCTCACGTCGCCACTGATATTCGCCCCCGATAGGAAGGCGCTTTGTGCCAGGGACCTCTCCCCCAGGTGGATATGCGATGTGATGGCGTGCAATCGTCTCTTGTGCGATCACATCGAGTGAGACACCACCTAGTCGAGAAGTCGTTCCAGTGAAATATTCATCCACAACTTGGGGACTCAAGCCGATAGCTTCAAAGACCTGCGCACCCGTATAGGAAGCGATTGTGCTGATACCCATCTTCGACATCACCTTGAGCACACCTTTGCCAAGTGATTTGATGAGATTGCGCACCGCTTTTTCAGGAGTGATCCCGGTGATGACGCCCTGGAAAACTAAATCCTCGGCACTTTCCATCGCAAGATATGGGTTTACTGCAGCTGCGCCGTAGCCAATAAGGAGTGCGACGTGATGGACTTCGCGAACATCACCTGCCTCAACAACTAGTCCAACCTTTGTACGGGTCTTTTCACGGATCAAGTGNTGGTGCACTGCTGCGGTCAATAACAACGATGGGATAGGTGCCTCTTCGGTATCCCCATCACGATCGGATAAGACGATNATGTGNGCGCCATTCTCGATTGCAAGAGAGACCTCAGATTTAATCTCATTGAGCCGAGCACGAAGTCCATCTCCACCCTCTGCGACAAAGAAAAGTCCACGAACTACGTGAGCACTCAANCCTGGATAATCTCCATCTGCATTGACGTGAATTATCTTTGCAAGCTCATCATTATCGATTACGGGAAATGCTAAGGAGATATGGCGACACGAGGCTGGGCCTGGATCCAAAAGATTGTGCTCAGGTCCCATCGCTGTTCCCAAACTTGTGACAAGCTCTTCACGAATAGCATCCAAAGGTGGATTTGTTACTTGAGCAAAGAGCTGTGAAAAATAATCGAAGAGTAGGCGAGGTTTCATCGAGAGAGCGGCAATAGGGGTATCTGTTCCCATCGAGCCAAGGGCCTCCATGCCGTTGCGTGCCATGGGGGTAACTAACATGCGCAAATCTTCTTCGGTATATCCGAAAGCGCGCTGGCGGCGAATAACCGATGAGTGTGGATAGACGATGTGCTCCCGCGATGGCAGATCACTCAACTTCACCATTCCATCTCTGAGCCAATCTCCATACGGAGCGGCCTGCGCAAGAGAGTCTTTGATCTCCTCATCTTCAATGATCCGCCCTGCCTCAATATCTACCAAAAACATTTTGCCAGGCTGCAATCGTCCCTTTCGAAGAATCTCTTGTGCAGGGATATCCAAAACTCCAACCTCAGATGCGAGCACAACTAAGCCATCTTTTGTCACCCAAAAGCGCGAAGGTCGTAGTCCATTTCGATCAAGGACCGCACCTACCTGATGGCCATCAGTGAAAGTGACACAGGCAGGTCCATCCCATGGCTCCATCAATGATGCATGAAAGGCATAGAAATCTCGCCGTGACTGCGACATCGAACTGTGGTTTTCCCAGGCCTCAGGGATCATCATCAATACTGCATGTGGGAGCGATCTTCCTCCTAAGTACAAAAGTTCGAGCACCTCATCAAATGATGCAGAGTCACTTCCTGCAATCTCTACTATGGGAAATAATCGTTTGAGATCACCTGGGATTACATCACTCTCAAGCAGAGTCTCACGGGCACGCATCCAGTTGCGATTGCCTTTGACTGTATTGATTTCGCCGTTGTGGGCAATGAAGCGATATGGATGCGCCAGTGGCCAAGATGGGAAAGTGTTTGTCGAAAAACGGGAGTGAACCAGGGCTAGGGGCGAAACGACACGCTCATCACTTAAATCTGGAAAGAAATCCTCAAGCTGGCCAGTTGTGAGCATTCCTTTATAAACGATTGTTTGAGCAGAAAGGGATGGGAAGTAGAGAGGTAATGTGTGCTCGGCCCGCTTGCGAAGACAAAATGCCATGCGCTCCAAGACAAGACCATTCTCAGCCTGTAACCCACTAAGAAATACCTGATGAAACTCTGGCATCACTGAGCGAGCTGTGACACCCAATCCCACTGGGTTGATAGGTAGTTCGCGCCAGCCAAGCACCTGTAAACCCTCTTCGGCGGCGATACGCGAGATTTCACCTTTAACATCTTTGCCCTTCTCAACAAATGCGATTCCCGTTGCATACGAGCCTGCAAGCGGAAGTTCAAAGGAGGTGACGGCTTTAAAAAAACTATCTGGGATACGGATGAGAATTCCTGCTCCATCACCGCTATCTGGCTCAGCACCTGATGCACCGCGATGCTCAAGATTACGCAAAGCCATCAAAGCTTTTTCTACGATCTCATGTGAGGCGATTTTGGTGAGTGTTGCAACCATTGCAACGCCACATGCATCGTGTTCTTGGGCAGGGTTGTAAAGGCCCTGTGCAGGTGGGAAGTTGAAAGGTAAAGCCATGGTTGAAGAGCTCCGATTGTCGATTCAGATGCGGGACAACCTTGGCCCGTTACTATCTTTTTATCTCTGTGCGATGCCCCAAGGGTAGCAAGGATGCATCAGATTGGTAGAGCTTAAATACCGGCTATCTGAGCAAATCGCCCGATTACAGCGGTAATGAGCATGCCCAACGCGCCTCCTAGCAATACTCGGGTCGTGGTCGGGAATAACTTGGATCCAGCGGTGCGAGCACTCGTCACCCCAGTCAAAATCAGTCCCATAGTTGTAAAGGCCACGATGCTCGATGTGATGGCACCTGGAGTCGGTGCAAAGGCACCAGCAAATGGAATCAGACCACCGACCGTAAATGCCATAGCAGATGCGATCGCTGCCTGAAGGGGGCGAGCCTTTGTCTTTGGGTTCTGCCCGAGCTCATCGCGCAAATGGGCCTCGAGTGGATCCTTAGCATGCATCTGCAGAGCCACTTGCATTGCAAGCTCTGGTGTCAAACCCCGTTCGATATAGATGTGTTGGAGCTCTATGAGCTCTGCCTCTGGATCGACGGAGAGATGTTGGATCTCCATTTCACGATCAGAGATCTCAATATCATTTTGTGAGCGCACTGAGACGTACTCTCCCACTGCCATCGACATCGCCCCTGCTGTGATTCCGGCTAGGCCTGCAGTGACTAGAAACTCATTCTTACCTGCTGCCACCACACCAATCATCAACGAGGCGGTGGAGACAAGGCCATCATTTGCACCCAGCACTGCCGCGCGCAGCCAGCCTGCACGGCCCGCACGGTGTTGCAGGTTACGCGCATAGACATCCTCAAGGGCCATAACCCCTACTCTACCTGAGATTATCTGCGCCATCCTTATTTAACTTAGCAAAGACAAAGCAGGCTCCCACCGCTACGCAGATAGCGACCCAGACATTGATACGAAGGCCAAATAATTCATTGGCCTGATCGATTCGCAGCATCTCAATCCCAATGCGTGCCAGGCAGTATCCAAGAACATAGAGAGTGAAAATCTGCCCTGGATACAATCTCTGTTTACATCGAATCAAAACAAGAGCGAGAATGGTGCACCAGATCGCCTCGTATAAAAATGTCGGATGAAAAGTAGAGAACTCCACAAAACTAGCTGGTCTGTTCGGTAATGGGACCTCTAGCGCCCATGGCGCATCTAAGGGCCGACCAAAGAGCTCGATGTTGAACCAGTTTCCAAATCGACCTATGGCTTGAGCAAAGAGGACTCCAGGAGCAAGGGCGTCCATGAAATATGCAAAGGCTGGTAGTTCAATCCTTTTAGCCAGCATCCGATATCTCAACGCTGCAGCAACCGTTCCAAGAGCGATCGCGCCCCAGATCCCAAGTCCTCCCTGCCAGATTTTCAGGGCATCAACTGGATTGCCGTTGCTGCCAAAATATTGTGCTGGGGATGAGATGACGTGATAAAGACGTCCTCCGATGATCCCGAAAGGAACTGCAGTGATCGCTACTTCAGAGACGACAGAGGCGCCATGTGGGGCAACGACCCGAAATCTCTTATCGCCCAACCAAATAGCGAACGCTATCCCTGTAATGATGCATAAGGCGTAGAGATATATGGTGAAGGGCCCGATCTCCAACGCCGAAACTGTTGGCGATGGGATCGAACGAAGCAATTTTTAACCAGCCTCTACAGCAAGACGGAACTCATTCTCATCAAAGCTATTCGACATGCGCTCCCACAACTTACCGTTGATAAATACCGTTGGAGTTCCCTGAACATTGTATGCGGCCATCGAATCGGCATGAGTTTTTACTAACTCGAGCTTTGCACCATTTGTCACGCACTCCTTAAATTTCTCTGACTTAATGCCGATTTTCTCACCTATCTTGATGAGATTTTCATTGGAGTAGAAGCCAGAGTTCTCAAGTGCAGGCTGCACGATATATACCGACTTTTGAAAATCAAGATACTGACTCTCATCGGCTGCGCACATCATCGCATTTGCACTACGAATAGATTCAGGCCCAAGAAAGGAGAGGACGTGATAGACGACCGTGGCCCTCTGAGATCTGATCATCGTCTCTACGTACGTGCCGAGGGAGCTCTCAAATGTGCGACAGACTGGACATTGAGGATCCTCCCAGATATCAATTCGCACTGGCGCACCCGGATTGAGAACTAAGCCCGAGCCAGTAGCACTATCAAGAGTGGTGGAGACGGGGGCGCCCAGTTTGTAGTTATCCAGGGCCTCAAAAGATTCATTTGCCTTTGTCGAGGAGCTCATCATTGAAAAGACAACCCCTGTAACAACGACAAGTGCGACCATTCCGATGACCAACCATCGTGTGAAGTTATCGCCACCTGATTGTGGTTTTGACTGCTTAGACATTTTCACTCTCCTTCTTCACGGATTTTGACTTCTCAAGGCTCAACAGACCATAGGGGAAAAAGTATAGATAGAGCGCGCACAGGGCCAAGCCTAAGTCACGGGCGATCTCTATCGCATAGGCGCGATGTGCTTTTGCAGCTTGGGATGGATCAATCACACCGCCTCCGCCAAAACAGCCGCAGTCGATGAGAATCCCGCGGGCCCAGACGCTGATGATCGCTGCGATGAAAACGAGCATGATGGCACCAGAGACGAATGACATCATACGAACTGAGAGGCCAATGATAAGGAGAGTTCCTATTGCGATCTCAAGCCAGGGAAGGGCATAGCCCACAATATGGGCTATCTGCGTAGGAAGAATTTTATAGGCCGCAACGGCGCTGGCCGCCTCGGCGGGAACAAAGGCCTTCAAGCCTCCCGCAACAAGCAGCACTGCACCGAGGACTAAACGTGCGAGCAGTGTGATTGTTGGCTGATACTTATCATGCAGTTTTTTCATCGACCCTCACGTACCCCCGCCGCTAACTCTTTTGCCAAGAACGATAGTGCATTCATCGCAATCTCCTCACTCTCATTCGAGAGCAAAATCTTAATGAATGCCGAACCAACAATAACTCCATCGGCGTAGGCGGCCACAGATTTAGCCTGCTCTCGGGTAGAGACTCCTAGGCCAACACAGATCGGTAGTGATGTGACTGCACGGACTCGATTCACCAGTGCCGCAGCATCCACAGAGACCGTGGCGCGAGCACCCGTCACGCCCATGACGCTTGCGGCATAGACAAAGCCACCGGTCTTTGCAGCAACTTGGGCAAGACGAGCATCACTGGTACTGGGTGCAACCACATAAATAGGATTTATCGCATGTGCGGATGTGGCAGCCAGCCAGCGCCCAGACTCTTCTATCGTCAAATCAGGAGTGATCACACCTGATCCACCATGAACTGCGATGGCCTGTGCAAATTCATCGACACCGTATTTTTCAACTGGGTTCCAATAGGTCATGACCACCGCTGCAACACCTGCATCACTAGCGGTCTTGAGGGCGTTTAAAACATCGGCGGCAGTTGTGCCAGCTTTTATTGCAATCTCTGCAGCCTCTTGGATCGTAGGACCATCCATAATCGGATCGCTGTATGGAAAACCAATTTCGATTGCATCTACACCAGCATCTACAAGCACCGCAATCGCTCGCGCACAACCACTTTTAGAGGGAAAGCCAGCTGGAATATAGGCGATGAGGGCGGCTCGATTCTCGCTACGAACCTTTACAAATAGTTCATCAAGGGCTGTACTCACAAAGGGATTCCAAAGTAATTCGCTGCTGTCTGTACATCCTTATCTCCTCGACCCGACAAATTAATGAGCAGGATCGCTTCAGATCCAAGCTCGTGACCGACGATCATGGCACCAGCTAATGCGTGAGCCGTTTCGATTGCAGGAATAATGCCCTCTGTTTTGCAAAACAGTGCAAAGGCATTCATCGCCGCATCATCGTTAATTGCGCGATACTCGGCGCGACCGAGCTCGTGCAAGTATGCGTGTTCAGGTCCAACGCCTGGATAATCTAGGCCGGCAGAGATTGAATGTGATTCGATCGTCTGTCCGTTGTCATCTTGAAGGACGTAAGAGCGCGTGCCGTGCAGCACACCAGGGGATCCGCCAGTGATTGTTGCTGCATGACGACCGGTTTCGACACCATCACCACCTGCCTCAAAGCCAATTAGACGCACGGCCTCATCAGGAATGAAAGCGTGAAAAATTCCAATTGCATTTGAACCCCCACCAATGCATGCAAGGACGGCATCGGGAAGCCTTCCGCAAAGAGCCAACACCTGCTCGCGCGACTCTTCACCAATTATCTTGTGAAAATCACGGACCATCGTCGGAAATGGATGGGGGCCGGCAACGGTTCCAAGCATGTAGTGGGTGGTATCGACATTGGTCACCCAATCACGCATCGCCTCATTGATCGCATCTTTTAATGTTCGAGAGCCAGATGTCACTGGAAAGACTTCTGCTCCTAATAATTTCATTCTCGCGACATTCAAGGCCTGTCGACGTGTGTCCTCTTCACCCATATAGACGACACACTCAAGTCCCATAAGCGCGGCCGCTGTCGCTGCTGCGACACCATGCTGACCTGCACCAGTCTCGGCGATAATTCTCTTCTTACCCATACGTTTTGTAAGCAGTGCCTGGCCTAAGACATTGTTGATCTTGTGACTACCTGTGTGGTTGAGATCCTCGCGCTTGAGAAGGATTCTCGCGCCCCCTGCATATTCGGCAAATCGCTTCGCCTCGGTGATAATGCTTGGACGCCCCGTATATGTGCGATGTAGCTCTGTGAGTTCAGCTAAGAAGAGAGGATCTTTTTGGGCGGCGTTGTGTGCATCCTCTAACTCATTGAGAGCACCGATGAGCGCCTCTGGAACGAAGCGGCCACCGAACTGACCAAAGTGACCAACCTGCTCGTTGACTTCTACGCTCACTAAATAAGCCTATCCAGACCGAGAAGTTCGCGCATTGCGATTGCCGGATCACCCGCCTTCACAAGGGCCTCTCCCACAAGAATCGCAGTCGCACCATATTTTTGAGCCGATTCGACATCGGCCCGCGAGCAGATTCCAGACTCTGCCACCCGCACTATGGAATGTGGAAGGCGCGGGATCAACTCTGCAAATACGGAAGGGTCTACTTCTAATGTCTTCAAATTCCGAGAGTTGATTCCTACGATCTGGGGAGAGATCTCCAATGCTCTCTCTAACTCGTCATTAGTATGCACCTCCACAATTACTCGCATTCCCAGCTCAAGTGATAACTGGTGATAGTCATTGAGTTGATTTGCACCAAGGGCGGCAACAATCAAAAGGACGAGATCTGCCCCATGAGCTCTGGCTTGAAAAAACTGATACTCATCAATCATGAAATCTTTTCGAAGAATTGGGGTATCAACCCGTGCACGAACTGCATCAAGATCTGCAAGGGAGCCTCCGAAACGGCGCTGCTCAGTGAGCACACTGATTATCGTTGCACCTGCAAGGGAGTATTTTTCACCAAGTCCAGCTGGATCATCGATTTTTGCAAGAGCACCTTTACTCGGTGAGGAGCGTTTGACCTCAGCGATAATCGACATCTCGTTCTTTAGTAATGTTGCAAGAGGATCACGCGCTGGTGGAATAGCATCAATCGCCTCAGATATCTGGGCCATGGAGACTCGTGAGAGAGCCAAATCCTCACGCACTCCCTCAATAATAGAATCTAGTACGCTCATGTAGATTTCTCATCACTGGGATCGACACCTTTATTGAGTGCATCCCACGAGTTCAAAGACTTGGGTGTCCTGTCATATCGTGGGGAGAGTTTGAGTTTACGGCCTGCATAGACTGCGACTATTAAAATGACTATGGCACTCGTAATGATCGCTATCGAGCTCTTCATCTAGGATCTTCGCATTCTATTCGCCACATCGACAGCGCCCAAGACTGCAGCTGCCTTGTTGTAACACTCTTGGTTCTCCGATTCAGGATCTGAATCGGCAACAACACCTGCTCCGGCTTGAACATAGGCCATGCCGTTATGGATCAATGCGGTACGGATAGCGATACATGTATCGATATTGCCCGTAAAATCGATATAGCCCACGATTCCGCCATAGAGAGCGCGACGTGTTGGCTCCAGGCCTTCGATAATCTCCATCGCCCTAGGTTTAGGTGCACCTGAGAGAGTTCCAGCGGGAAATACTGAAAATAAGGCATCAACTGCCGTGGAGTGCGAATTTAATTTGCCGGTAACTGTTGAGACGATATGCATCACATGTGAGTAACGTTCGATGTGCATGAAATCTATAACCTCGACGCTTCCAGGCTCACATACGCGGCCTAAATCATTTCTCCCCAAATCTACGAGCATCAGATGCTCGGCCCGTTCTTTAGGATCTGCCAAGAGCTCTTCGCCTAAACGATTATCCTCCTGCTCTGAGTCAGAGCGCTTGCGAGTACCTGCAATGGGGTGAATCATGACATCGCGGCCATTGACCTTNACGAGTGCCTCAGGACTTGATCCCACAACATCAATGCCACCGGTGAAACGAAAGAGATACATATATGGGCTTGGATTATTTAACCTGAGCATCCGGTAAATGTCGAGTGCATCGGATGCACACTNCATTTCAAAGCGCTGGGAAAGAACTATCTGGAAGGCCTCTCCTGCCATGATCTCTTCTTTTGCTAGGAGAATTTTTTCTTTGAAATCACTCGCTGAGATATTTGATGTNAAGGTTGGTGATNAAGAGGTCTCGATTGCTGCAACATCACCCGGTATCGAAGCGGACAAGTCGGCCTGCATACGATCTAAGCGTTGTGTACAGGCTTCGAATGCCTCGTCTATTCGATCATCACTGCCATCCCAGTTAATGGCGTTAGCGATCAAGGTAATCGTGCCATCGCTGTGATCNAGAACGGCTAGATCACTCGTTAGCATAAAACTCAACTCCGGAAGCGGTAGATCTTTGAGCGCAAAGTTTGGAATCTTTTCCAATCTACGCACCACGTCATACCCCATAAAGCCGACCAATCCACCAGTCAGAGGCGGTAACCCCTCAATCTTGGGAGATCGCAGATGCGCAGCGCTCAAGCGCAACGCTTGAAGGGGATCGATTCCGCTCGGTGCACCTGCAGGTGGTGTGCCCTGCCAATATGCCAGGCCATCTGCCTCGCTCAATGTCGCCTGGCTGCGAACTCCGATGAATGAGTAGCGCGACCAAGAGCCACCATGTTCGGCAGACTCTAAGAGGAAGGTATTAGGCGCATTCTTGGCTAACTTTCGATAGATGCCGATAGGGGTTTCACCATCTGCCAATAGGCGCCGCGATACGGGGATAACATTCGAGAGTTTTGCATGTGTACGAAACTCTTCAAGATTCATGGGAGTTTGTTTCAGGAATTTTCTATTATAAGTGGATTATGAAAACACGTAGCCTTGCCTGTATGGCAGGGCGCACCTGTCTGTGTAACCCTCAATAAAAGAGCATCGCCATCACAATCGAGTGCGATGCTGTGTACCTCTTGAGTATGTCCCGAGGTTGCACCTTTGATCCATATTTCACTTCGACTACGACTCCAAAATGTCGCCTGCCCACTTGCCAACGTTGCCGCTAAAGAATCAGAGTTCATGTATGCCAGCATCAAAATCTCACCACTAGTGAAATCTTGGACTATCGTTGGAATCAATGCACCGGGATCTTTGAGTGCAGATGTGATGGCAGGATCTAGGCTCTTCATAGGTTAATTCTGCCCTACAACGAGGTAGAGTTGCGTACGGGATAACTCTGTGCGCCAAGAAATGACTTGACATCACTAATTCGATGGATTCCAAAGTGAAAAACAGAGGCTGCGAGCAGTGCATTGGCACCAGCATCAAGAGCGGCGGCGAAATCCTCTAATCCGCCAGCCCCACCACTTGCAATCAGAGGAACCTTGGATACCGCCCGCACCGCAGCGATCATGCCAGTGTCATATCCGGCGCGAGTGCCATCGGCATCCATCGAGTTCAATAAGATCTCACCGATACCGAGAGCACAAGCTCTTTGTACCCATTCGAGTGCATCTAAATTCGCACTCTCACGCCCTCCATGAGTTGTAACTTCAAATCCAGAGACGGTACGGGCCCTTCGTGCATCAATGGACAGGACGAGTACTTGTGAACCAAAGCGATCTGCAATCTCGGCGATGAGCTCTGGTCTTGCGATAGCGGCAGTATTGATCGATACCTTGTCGGCACCAGCGCGTAATAGTCGATCTACATCCTGCACTGTGCGGATTCCGCCACCAACAGTCAATGGAATGAAGACCTGCTCTGCTGTTCGCCTGACGACATCTAGGGTGGTATCGCGCCCAGAGCTACTCGCTGAAATATCTAAAAATGTCAGTTCATCTGCGCCCTCTGCCCCGTATAGAGCGGCCATCTCAACTGGATCTCCTGCATCAATCAGATTTGTAAAGTTGACTCCCTTGACCACTCGTCCCTGCGTGACATCTAGACATGGAATGATGCGCACTGCAAGTGTCATTGGGATACAACTTTTAACGCTTGATCTAAAGTGAAAGCTCCTGCATAGAGGGCCTTTCCAACGATTGCTCCCTCGATACCAATCGAGGTCAGAGCGGCAAGATCTGCGATATCGGCCAAGCTTGAAATCCCTCCACTTGCAACTATCGGTCTTGATGTCACCGCACATACTGATTTCAAAAGTTCAATATTGGGACCTGCCAATGTGCCATCCTTTGTTACATCGGTGAGGACATAACGGGCGCAACCATCACGATCGAGTCGCTCGATAGTTTCGAAGAGATCCCCACCTTCACTTGTCCAACCACGGGCTGCAAGAGTCGTGCCGCGCACATCTAGACCAACGGCGATCAACTCACCGTGTTTGGCAATAACTTGTGCGGTCCACGACGGGTTTTCCAAAGCTGCCGTTCCTAGATTGATACGCCGGGCGCCTGTGGCAATTGCGCGCTCTAAAGATGCATCATCACGGATACCACCCGAAAGTTCGACCTTAATATCTAATGCAGCGACTACTTGCGCTAGCAGAAGTGCATTATCCCCACGGCCAAAGGCTGCATCAAGATCAACTAAGTGAATCCACTCTGCTCCAGCGCTTTGAAACTCAAGTGCGACTTCAAGTGGTGCTCCATAAATACTCTCCTGTGAAAGCTCACCCTGCACCAATCGAACGGCACGGCCATCCTTCACATCAACTGCAGGCAATAACTCCAAAGCCTTCACAGAGAACGACTCCAGTTCTTGATGAGGGCAAGACCTGCATCACCTGATTTTTCGGGATGAAACTGTGTTGCACTCATGTAGCCATCTTCAACGGCCGATACAAACCTTTCACCATATGTGCTCCATGTCTGCATCTGCCCAGGACCATCCTTGGCTGCATAGGAGTGCACAAAGTAGAAGGATGAATCCTCTACTCCTGCAAAGAGTTGGGTATTTTTCGGAGTTTCTACCGTGTTCCATCCCATATGAGGCAAAATCTCTGCCGAAAGTTTGGATACCACCCCTGGCCAAATGCCAACGCCACTATGGGCTTGGCCCTGTGAGTTTTCATCTCCCAATGAGAAAAGAATCTGCATACCAATACAGATTCCAATCGTGGGGCGCTCTGCACTCAAGCGTGTCCTAATGATGTTGGCACCATCGATCGCATCCAAGCCACGCATGCAGGCAGCAAATGCACCAACACCCGGCACGACTAATCCATCGGCTTCCTGTGCAGTCTTTGTATCTGAAGTGAGAACTACATCAAAACCACTTGTTGCAAATGCCCGTTGTGCCGATCGTAGATTGCCTGATCCATAGTCAAGAATTGCGATCAAAGAGAGCCCTTGGTCGATGGAATCCCGGCTACTCGGCCATCAAGTGAGACGGCATCACGAAGTGCACGAGCGACCGCCTTGAACTGAGCCTCAAACACGTGGTGAGCATTGCGTCCCTCAAGGACACGGATGTGAAGTGCTATATGTGCCTCTGCAACAATTGACTCCCAAATATGTTTACCCATCGTCGTATCAAAACTTCCGATGAGCTCGACAATCTCAGGCTGGCGATGCACAAGATAGGGACGCCCAGATAGGTCAACGGCGGCCTGAACGAGGACTTCATCAAGTGGAACCATCGAATCACCGAAACGACGGATTCCAACCTTGTCCCCTAGCGCCTCTCGCAAAGCCTGCCCAAATGCCAGCGATGTATCTTCAACGCTATGGTGAGAGTCGACTTCGATATCTCCGCTCGTCTTAACGGTTAAATCAAAGCCTGAGTGCTTACCGAGTTGGGACATCATATGATCGAAGAATGGGACGCCTGTCGAGACGTCGATGACGCCTTGGCCATCTAAGTTGAGGTCGACTACAACATGCGACTCTTTGGTCTTTCGTTCGACTCGCGCAGTTCTCATGGCTCTCTCTCT